>OHMN01000002.1_pt1 | contig 251213 bp, 265 predicted proteins | sample 1569361 | NCBI WGS metagenome assembly OHMN01 (sample SAMEA3541508, study PRJEB24748) | human gut metagenome | biome: human gut; feature: human-associated habitat; material: faeces | place: China | collected 2012
CATTACAATAAGCCGTGAATATGGAAGCGGAGGCCGGGAACTGGGCGTGAGACTGGCGAAGGCTCTGGGAATTCCATTTTATGACAAGGAGGTTATCTCCATGGCTGCCGACGATATGGAGATTGCGGAGGAGGCGTTCCGAAGATATGACGAGCAGATCGAGATTCCCGATTATTTAAACAGGGAGCGATCGAGGGTTCTCTCCAGCCTGTATGAGGTGCCGATTTCAGATCAGCTGTTCGTGGCGCAGTCTAATGTAATACGCCGTCTGGCCTCCCGGGGCCCCTGCGTGGTGGTCGGCCGCTGCGCGGACCGGATTCTGGAGAACAGCGTCAATCTTTTTGTCCATGCCGGGATGGAACAGAGAGCAGAGCGTATCATGGCTGCCGAGGGCAGCTCTGACAGAAAGGAAACAGAGCGCCATATCCGCGAGATTGATGAGAAGAGAAGGGATTATTACCAATATTATACAGGCAGTTCCTGGGGAAGGGCTCAAAACTACCACCTGTGCCTGGATACAGGGTTGGCGGGGGTAGACGGCTGTCTGAAGGCGGCGTTAGCCTACCTGGAGGCAGTGCAGTAGGGCGGCAGAAGGCGTCCTTTCGCCTGTGCGCTGCCTGTTCAGAAGAAGTTTGTCTGTACAAATTTATCTGTAAGGCATAAAGAATAAAGCGCTTCATAAAAACAGCCAGGGCCTGTCTGAGGCTCTGGCAGCTTGAATATTGGATGAAAGATGTTACCTGCTCTACCGCGGATCACAGCTTTTGCATCCTCGGTAGCCTGGATGCTCCTCCAGGCATTTGTCGTAGGATTCTCCGGACCATGTCTGTTTGTTCGCTTCACTCATATCTGTTACGCTTTTGCAGTCCGGCATATGAATCAGCTTAGAATTTGTATTTAAAATATAGGTGTGGGAACCGCTTTCGGCAGCTTCCTGATCCGGAGCGTTTTCCTCTGGAAGAGCAGGCTGACCGGAACCTGCAGGTCTGGCCGGCTTGTCGTCCGGATCGCCGGAGGAGTAGTCGTTACAGGGGTCTGCAGACCAGGTGAGAGACGTTCCGTCTGTGGAAACAGTGACCGTTCCCTGCTTGTCTGTGCGGAAAACGGGAATTTCCATAGACTGAAGCTTTTCCATGGTCTCCACGTGGGGATGCCCGTAAGAATTGCCGGCTCCGCAGCTGATTACCACGTATTCCGGAACCGCCTTCTGAAGGAAATCCCAGCTGCTGGAGCTGGCGCTTCCATGGTGGCCCGCCACGTAGACGGTACTTTCCAGAGGAAGCCCGGACTTCACCATCTCGGCTTCGCTTTCCACCTCCGCGTCCCCTGTAATCAGGAAGCTCACACCCCCGGCTGTCAGGCGGATAGCGACCGAGTAGTCGTTGGCGTTCTGATAGCTTTTATCTTGGGGAGCCAGAACCGTGAAGGAGGCGTTTCCGAGCGTAAAGGAATCGCCGGGGGCCGGGTGGGAGAGGGGAATACGATTCTTCTCTATGGCAGACTGGAAAGACTGGAACACCTTTGTGTCCGTCTCATAGTCCGGCGCCAGCACCTGGGATACCTGGAAGGCGTTCAGAGCGCCCACTACGCCGTTTAAGTGATCCGCATCGTAATGAGAGGCAATCACATAGTCCAGAGTCTTCACTCCCTGCTCTTTTAAATAGGAGACAACCAGGGAAGAAGTTTTTCTGTCTCCGCCGTCAAACAGAAGAAAATGGCCGTCTGATTCTGCCAGAACAGAGAGGCCCTGGCCTACGTCAATAAAGTGTAACTGGGTGTCGGCAGAACCAGCGCCTGCATGAACTCCGCTTTCCTGAACCTGGCTCTGGGAGGAAGAAGGCTGCTTAGAGGTTTCCTGTGGGGAAGTTTTTCCGCCTCCTGAGCAGCCGGTAAGGGTGAGGGCGGCTGTCAGGAGCACAGCCAGGGCCAGCCGGAGAGAAATATTCTTTAAAAAGGGTTGTTTTTTCTTAAATGGTTTCATAATCAGGTCTCCTTTTTATGTGCTAATCAGTTTTTTGTGAATCAGTTCCAGTGATAGTTACAATTACCCGGTTTGGGAGGCAGACAATGGACTGCCCTGTCTTGGAAATCGTTCCCTGCTTTATGCAGACCTTGTCCGGGCAGGACGCTTCCTCCATGTGAACCGCTCCGTCTTTGATCACCAGGCGATTTGTGCCGCCGCCGGGGCTTTCTATGATTTGTTCCCCGTCCTGATTCAAATCAAGAGTCATAAGCTCTGTCCCGTCCACGCTGACTGTGACAGCGGCAGGGGAGCTGGAAAAAAACAGCTTTCTTCCTGTAAAGAGAAGAGCTGCGGCTGCCAGGACAGCCAGAACCAGGAACAAATCGTGTTTTTTAGAGCGTTTCCCGTTTTTTTCTGTCTGTACTTCAGATGAGTTAGGATTCATAGTCAGTCACCTCATTCAGGTTTTTCAGGGGCTTTCCGTCTTCATCATAGATGGAGAGTTCGGCCGCGCCTTCGGAAAAATGCAGCTCATAGTCCTCTGTAATGAAGATACCTGCCGCGTCCTCAGTGGAGTCTAAAAGCTCCATGCCCTTTTCCAGCCCCAGGGAAAAGCAGGTTGTGCTCAGGGCGTCCCCGTCCACAGATTCCGGGCAGATGATGACAACGGAAATCAGGCCGTTGTCATAGGGATATCCTGTCCTGGGGTCCAGAAGGTGGTGGTAATTTTTTCCATCTGCGGTGAAACAGCGCTCGTAGACGCCGGAGGACACTACAGAGGCGTCGTCGATTTCCACAAAGCCGACGGTTTCATTGTGGCTGGCAAAGGGCTTCTGAATGCCGATCCGGAACGGCTCCCCGTCTGGCTGGGAGCCGATGCAGAGCACGTTTCCCCCCAGATTGATGATGGCGCTTTCCACTCCCTGGCTGACCAGGTATTCCTTCAGGCGGTCTGCGATAAAGCCCTTGGCGATGGATCCCAGATCCAGGGTGGTGTCCGGCGAGAGGAAGGTAAGCGTATTTCCCTCAAGCGCCAGATTTTCATAGCCCACCTTTGCCGCTGCCGTCTCAATGTCCTCCTTCGGCGGAATGACGTTTTGTCCGCTTGTGAAGTCCCAGAGAGAGCTTAAAGGCTCTACTGTCAGATCGTAGGCCCCGTCCGACAGGCGGCTGTAAAAGAGCCCCTCCTCGATCAGAGAGGCTGTGTCGCTGCTCAGGGAAAAGACGGTCTCTTCTGGAGACCTGTGGTTCAGCTGGTAAATCTCGCTTCCCTCAATGGTCTTGCTGAATCTGTTTTCATACTCGCGGCACAGATCCATGGCTCCGTCTAAGAGAGTCTCGTCGTCGGAATCATAGACGGATATGGTGACAAAGGTATTTAACAGGAAGTCAGAGCGGACCATGGGCTCTCTGGCCTGTTCTTTTTTGTCCAGAAAAAAACAGCCGGCTAAAAGCGCCAGCCCGGCCAGAAGCCCCAGGGCTCCTTTCGCTTGTTCTCTGTTCATTTTATTATTTCCTCTTGTACTTTGCGCTTCGGAAGATATAATAGAAAGAAGCGCAGAACGATAGTTTTCTGTCTAACATACTAGCAAAGGAGGCAGAACGTGTCAAGAAGAGAACAGAAAACAGGAAGGGCGGCTCTGTGCGGAATGCTGATTGCCCTGGCCTTCCTGTTCAGCTATGTGGAGACCTTAATTCCCATCAGTCTCGGCATCCCGGGAGTGAGGCTGGGACTGGCCAATCTGGTGACAATTGTGGGCCTCTATCTGGTCAGTCTGCCCCAGCTGATTTTGATATCCCTGGTCCGCATTGTCCTGGCGGGACTGACCTTTGGCAATGGATTTTCCATGATCTACAGTCTGGCAGGCGGCGCTTTGAGCCTTCTTTTCATGCTGCTGGCCAGAAAAACGGGATGGTTCAGCCAGGCGGGAGTCAGCGTGGCCGGAGGCGTGGGGCACAACGTGGGACAGCTCGTCATCGCCGCCCTTGTGGTGGAAAATAGAGCGGTCTTTTATTACCTTCCCTTCCTTCTGGCAGCGGGAAGCGCGGCCGGAGCCGTTATAGGAATGCTGGGCGGGATTGTGACAAAGCGGATCGGCCCGGCGGTGAGAAGACTTTCATAGAGGCAGAGCGCCGGGACGCTAAAAACAGGGTTGGCAAACAATGGCAGATGAAGTAAAATGGAAGACGGATACGAAATATTACAACAAAAGGAGATGCGGGTATGATTTATGAAGCAGTACACAAACTGGTAACATACGGCCTTCGCACAGGTCTGATTGCAGAGTGCGATAAAATTTACGCCACAAACCAGATTTTAGAGGTGATGGGGCTGGACGAGTACGAGGAGCCGGAGAGAGAGCCGGAGCACATTGATCTGGAATCTGTGTTAAAGGAGCTTCTGGACTATGCCCACGAGACTGGCGTACTGGCTGAGGACAGCGTTGTTTACAGAGATCTGTTTGACACAAAGCTCATGAACTGCCTGATGCCCCGCCCAAGTGAGATTATCTCTAAGTTCTGGAATATTTACCACGAGAAATCTCCCAAGGATGCGACGGACTACTACTACAAGCTGAGCCAGGATTCCGACTATATCCGCAGATACCGCATTGCCCGGGATATGAAGTGGACCACTGATACCAAGTACGGGGTGCTGGATATTACAGTCAACCTGTCCAAGCCGGAGAAGGATCCCAAGGCCATCGCTGCGGCGAAGCTGATGAAGCAGAGCGGATATCCCAAGTGCCAGCTGTGCATGGAGAACGAGGGATATGCGGGACGGGCCAACCATCCGGCCAGAAATAATCACAGAATTATTCCCATTACAGTCAACGACAGCGCCTGGGGCTTCCAGTATTCTCCCTATGTATACTATAACGAGCACTGCATCGTGTTCAACGGAAAGCACACGCCGATGAAGATTGACCGGGCGGCCTTTGTGAAGCTGTTTGATTTTGTAAAGCAGTTTCCGCACTATTTCCTGGGTTCCAACGCAGATCTTCCTATTGTAGGAGGTTCAATCCTCACCCACGATCATTTCCAGGGCGGAAACTATACCTTCGCCATGGCGAAGGCGCCGATTGAGAAATATTTTACAATTCCCGGCTTTGAGGACGTGGAGGCAGGCATTGTAAAGTGGCCCATGTCTGTGCTGAGAACGAGAGCCAAGGATCCGGACCGCCTGATTGAGCTGGGCGATCAGGTGCTGGGCTGCTGGAGAGGCTACACGGACGAGGCGGCCTTTATTTTCGCTGAGACAGACGGAGAACCGCACAACACCATCACGCCGATTGCCAGAAAGAACGGGGACATGTTCGAGCTGGATCTGGTGCTCAGAAACAACATTACCACAGAGGAGTTCCCTATGGGCGTTTACCATCCTCATCAGGAGCTTCACCACATTAAGAAGGAAAATATCGGCCTGATCGAGGTGATGGGCCTGGCCGTGCTTCCGTCCCGTCTGAAGGGAGAGCTGGCGAAGTTAGGAGAGTACATGGTATCCGGAAAGGATATCCGCTCTGACGCAGAGATTGAAAAGCACGCGGACTGGGTGGAGGAATTCCTTCCTAAGTATCCGTCCGTTACGGCTGAAAACGTAGATGAAATCCTCAAGCAGGAGGTGGGCCTGGTGTTCGAGAAGGTATTGGAGGACGCCGGCGTTTATAAATGTACGAAGGAGGGCAGAGAGGCCTTTGCACGGTTCCTTCATACAGTCGGATTTAAGGAGAGATAGGAGACAGAATGCTCATTAAAGAAGAATTTCTGAAGAAGTACAACATTGCGGAGAATGAATTCCGCTCTGCCAATATCAGTTTCAAGGAACTGGAGAAAATCTACAGCCATTACTGCTCGCTGGAGCCAGAGCTTCGCTCCATCAGCCGTGATTTTCTCGATCAGTACCTGTACGATACGGAGCGGGCGGGGATTCATTCCTACCGCTACCGGTTAAAGGATCCGGGCCATCTCATTGAGAAGATTATCAGAAAGAGAAATGAGAGCCTGGAGAGCTATCGGGAGATTAACAGCTCCAACTATTATAAGTACCTGACAGATCTCATAGGAATCCGGGTGTTCTTCCTGTACCGGGAGGACTGGAGAGTTTTCCACGAGTACATTACCAGCCAGTTCGAGAACAATCCTGAGATTTATGTGGAGGACAGGCTGAGAGATTTCGACGAGGATCCGAACCACTGGTACATTGCGGAGCGGCCGAAAAGCTACCGGAGAATCGGAGATTCTAAGATCTATGACAAAAATCTGATTGACATTAAGTCAGACGGAATTTACCGTTCCATCCACTACATTGTGAAGTACAAGGGATATTATGTGGAGCTGCAGGCCAGAACTCTCTTTGAGGAGGGCTGGAGCGAGGTGGATCACGATATTGTGTATCCGTACTTCCAGGACGATGTAATGTTAAAAGACTTTTCCACCCTGTTAAACCGCCTGTCCGGCATGGCAGACGAGATGAGCTCCTACTTCAGGCGTCTGAAGGAAGCGAAGGAAAAGTATCAGATGGAAGAGGATCATACGCTGTAACATGAGATAAAGAAAAAAGAGGAAGCGCAATGTCTGCCGTTCCAGTGAAAGATGCTGGAACACATTGCCTTCCTCTTTTTATGCTGCAGAAACCGCACGCCGGCGGTACAGGCCGGATCTACAGATCCAGCTTCAGGTCTCCCTCCCTGATCCAGCCGATCCGGCGGAAGAACCAGCCGAAGAGAAGAGTCAGAACGGCGGGAAGCAGGAAGCAGACCATAAGAATGCCCATCCACATGGACGCGCCGCCCTCCGGCATGGCAGTGTAGACGCCGATGGGGCCTACCAGGCCGCAGGTGCCCATTCCGGATCCGGCGGCAATATTCTCCAGCTTAAACACCATAGTGGAGACAGGTCCCGTCACCATGGAAGTCAGAGTGGGAGCCAGCCAGATTTTCGGATTTTTGACAATGTTCGGCATCTGGAGCATGGAAGTGCCAAGTCCCTGGGCCAAGAGGCCTCCGAAACCGTTTTCGCGGTAGCTGAGTACGGCGAAACCGATCATCTGGGCGCAGCAGCCGGCAGTGGCGGCTCCTCCTGCCAGTCCATCCAGGCTCAGCATAATGCAGATCGCCGCGCTGCTGATGGGAAGAGTCAGGGCAATGCCGATGAGGGCAGATACCAGGATTCCCATGAAGAGGGGCTGCATGACAGTGGCAGTTTTTACCAGATCGCCGAAGCCAGTCATGAAGGCGGAGACGCCGGGGCCTACGAGCTGGGCGGTGAGGACGCCGGAGATAATGGTGACGCCCGGAGTGACGAGAATATCCACCCTGGTCTCCTTGGAAACCAGCTTTCCAAGCTCAGAGGCGATAATTGTGGCTGCCAGGGCTCCCACAGGGCCTCCCAGCTCGTTTCCCGCAATACCGACCGTGGCCGCAGAGAAAATGACAAGCTGCGGAGATTTTAACGCGTAGGAAATCGACACACCCAGGGCCGCTCCTGTGGCGCCTTTGGCGTAGACGGCGATGGTATTAAAGATTTCAATGCCTGTTTTCTCTCCCAGAGTTCCGAAAATCGTGCCGATGAGAAGGGAAGCGAAGAGGCCGAAGGCCATAGCGCCCAGGGCGTCGATCAGATAGGTCTGGACGGAGATATTGATCTGCTTTCGTCTCAGAAATCCGGTCAGAGTTTCGTGGTTCATTTGTGTTTGTTCCTCCCGTTTGAATAAAAATACATGGCCGTTGTCCAGCTGGAACGGAAATTCAGCCGCGCCAGCCGGAAACTGCCTGTTTTGGTCAAGAATCATTTTAGCACAAATGCAGAAAAATGAATAATGATTGTAGAAAAAATATCAAACCTGTGGTATACTGGAGGGAAAAATACTGAAAGCAGAGAAAAGAAACGCCTGCATTCAGACGGAGGTGTAAATAAATGAAAATTAAAGACATATTAGCCCAGGGAAAACCGACGCTTTCCTTTGAGGTGTTTCCGCCCAAGGTTCAGGACAATTATGATTCAGTAGAGACGGCCGCGTTAAAAATTGCCGGACTGAAGCCGTCCTTTATGAGCGTTACCTACGGAGCGGGAGGAGGAACCAGTAAATATACGGTGGACATTGCGTCCAGCATCAAGGCCCAGGGCGTCAACGCGCTGGCTCACCTGACCTGCGTTTCCTCCACCAGGGAGGAGGTTCAGAGCGTCCTCAGAGGCCTGAAAGAGCGTGGAATCGAGAACGTGCTGGCTCTGAGAGGAGACATTCCGGAGGGAGGCCCCCTGGCTCACGATTACCGTTACGCTTCTGAATTAATCCGGGATATCCGGGAGTTTGACGGAGATTTCTGTATTGGAGCCGCCTGCTATCCGGAGGGCCATGTGGAATCTGTCAACAAGACGGCTGACATTGAGCATCTGCGGGAAAAGGTGGAGGCAGGCTGCGAGTTTGTGACCACTCAGATGTTCTTTGACAACAATATTCTCTACAATTATCTGTACCGGATCAGAGAGAGGGGCATTACGGTGCCTGTTATCGCGGGAATCATGCCGGTGACCAATGCAAAGCAGATTAAGCGCATCTGTCAGATGTCGGGAACTTATCTTCCAGCCAGATTTAAAGCCATTGTAGACCGGTTCGGAGACAATCCGGCCGCCATGAAGCAGGCGGGAATCGCCTACGCCACAGAGCAGATCATCGACCTGATTGCCAACCATGTGAATGGCATTCACGTCTACTCCATGAATAAGCCGGATGTGGCGGAGCAGATTAAGACAAGCCTGTCAGAGATTCTGTAGGAGACGGTTTGGGAAAGGCTTTCAGGAAGCTGAAAGAGGTGAGGGGGAGCGGTTATGACAGAAATCAGGCCCTCAGAAGAGAGGGAGAGCCAGAGCTTGCAGGAAGGCGGCGGACTGGCTGAAAGGATTGCAGATAATACCAGCCGGAGAGAGGCGTTCCGTTATCTGGGGTACAGAGGAAATACGCCGGATGAGGCGGCCGGGGAGCTGATGGAAAGCTGTATCCGGGAGCTCTGCACGAAGCTTTCGCCCCGCTTTTTCGCCAGGGAATATCCTCTTTCACGCACAGAGGAGGGGGAACTTTGCTTTTCCTGTTTCCGTGTAAAAAGCAGGGATCTTGGAAGAAATCTGGAGGACTGCAGTTCTGTGATTTTATTTGGGGCGACGCTGGGAGCCGGAGCCGATTTTCTGCTTCGGCGATACGGCGTTCTGGACATGGGGCGGGCCGTCGTCATGCAGGCCGCCTCAGCCGCTATGATAGAGTCCTACTGCAATCTGGAAAACCGCCGTCTGGAGGAGGAATACCGAAAACAGGGCATGGCTCTCTGCCCCAGATTCAGCCCGGGATACGGAGATTTCCCTCTGTCTTTTCAGGAGAAATTTGCCGCGGCTCTGGAGCTTGAGAAGACGGTGGGAATTACTCTGACAGAGGGCTTTCTGATGATGCCGTCCAAGTCTGTAACAGCGGTGATTGGCGTCAAAGAGGAGAGAGGAAAAAACGCCGGGGCGTCTGTCTGCAAGTGCCAGACCTGCAGTAAAACAGACTGCCTTTACCGGGAGACACAGGACGGCGGGGCAGAACAGCCGGCGTAAGGAAACGGCGCTTTTGCGAAAGCAGAGGAACGAGACTTAGAGAATGCGAGGAAATAGAGATGGACAGAGGGGAACAGGAGAGAAAGGCGGGATCCGCTCTTTTAGAAGAACTTAAAAACAGGATTCTGTTTTTTGACGGAGGCACGGGAAGTCTTCTGCAGGCAGCCGGCCTGGGAGCAGGCGAGCTGCCGGAGACATGGAATATCTCCCATCCGGAGACAGTAGTGAAAATCCACCGGGATTATCTGAACGCAGGCTGCGACATGGTAAAGACGAATACCTTTGGAGCCAACCGTCTGAAATTTAACGATCATACGGAATTTACGCTGAGGGAAGTGGTGGAAGCCGCTGTGGCAAATGCCAGGCAGGCGGCGCGGGAAGCCGGACACGGCTGGATTGCGCTGGATCTGGGGCCTACGGGGAGACTGTTAAAGCCCATGGGAGATCTGGAGTTTGAGACGGCTGTTTCCATGTACCGGGAGACGGCGCAGACAGGCGTACAGGCGGGAGCAGATCTGATTCTCATTGAAACCATGAGCGACAGCTATGAGCTGAAGGCGGCGGTGCTGGGAGCCAAGGAGGCCCTGGAAAGCCTGGGACGCCTGGAAGGAGAGAATAGGATTCCTATTTTTGCCACTGTGATTTTTGATGGAAAAGGAAAGCTTTTAACAGGCGGAACGGCCCGCTCCGTCATTGCCCTGCTGGAAGGGCTGGGAGTGGACGCGCTGGGCGTCAACTGCGGCCTGGGACCGGTGGAGATGAAGGGAATTGTGAAAGAGTACGTCCAGTATGCCTCTCTTCCCATTATCGTGAATCCTAATGCAGGACTTCCCAGAAGCGAGGGCGGAAAAACGGTTTACGATATTGACGGGGAAGCGTTTGCCAAGGCCATGGAAGAGCTGGTGGATCTGGGCGTTTCCATAGCGGGCGGCTGCTGCGGAACTACGCCGGAACATATTCAGAAACTGACAGAGCGGTGCAGGGGAAAGAAGCAGAGGCTTCCGGAAAAAAAGACAGAAACAGTGATTTCCTCCTATGCCCAGGCGGTGGAGATTGGAGCGGATCCGGTGGTGATCGGAGAGCGGATTAACCCTACGGGAAAATCTAAATTTAAGGAGGCCCTGCGAACCCACAATATGGAGTACATTCTCAGGGAGGGAGTGATCCAGCAGGAGCACGGCGCCCAGGTTCTGGACGTCAACGTGGGCCTTCCGGAGATCGACGAGCCTGCCATGATGGAGGAGGCGGTGCGGGAGCTTCAGAGCATTATCGACCTGCCGCTGCAGATTGATACGGCCGATGGCAGGGCCCTGGAGCGGGCTCTCAGAGTCTACAATGGAAAACCTCTTGTGAACTCTGTAAACGGAAAGAAAGAGAGCATGGAGACAGTATTTCCGCTGGTGAAAAAGTACGGAGGCACAGTGGTAGCCCTGACTCTGGATGAAAGCGGAATTCCTGCCACAGCAGACGGACGCCTGGCGGTGGCAGAAAAGATTTACCAGAAAGCGGCAGAGTACGGCATTCAGAAGAAGGACATTATCATCGATCCTCTCTGCATGACCATCAGCTCTGATTCCCAGGGAGCTCTGACTACTCTGGAGGCAGTGCACCGTGTGAAGGAGGATCTGGGAGGAAAGACCATTCTCGGCGTGTCAAATATCTCCTTCGGACTGCCCCAGAGAGAGATTATCAACTCCTCGTTTTTCACGCTGGCGCTGATGAACGGCCTGAACGCGGCGATTATCAATCCGAATTCAGAGGCTATGATGCGATCCCTGCACAGCTTCCGGGCGCTGGCTGCGCTTGACGATAACTGTAGGGATTATATTGAAATGTACGGCCAGTCTTCTTCCCAGGCAGCTCTGTCAGCGCCGTCCCAGGCAGCGAAACCATCGGGAGAAGCCGTGGATGTGAAAGAGCTTCTGAAAGAAAGCGTTGTCAGGGGCCTGAAAGAGCAGGCGGCAGAGCAGGCGGGACAGGCTTTAAGGGAGGCGGATCCCCTGGAGATTATCAATCTGTGCATGATTCCGGCCCTGGACTCTGTAGGAAAGGGATTTGAAAAGGGAACCATATTCCTTCCCCAGCTTTTAATGAGCGCAGAGGCGGCCAAGGCGGCCTTTGAGGTAATCAAAGAAGCCATGGAGGGAAGCGGACAGACTCAGGAGAAAAAGGGCGTGATTATCCTGGCCACTGTGAAAGGCGATATCCACGATATTGGAAAAAATATTGTGAAGGTGCTGCTTGAAAACTACAGCTACGAGGTGGTAGATCTGGGGCGGGACGTGCCTCCGGAGAAAATCGCAGAGGAGACGGTGAAACGCCGCGCGCCTCTGGTAGGACTCAGCGCTCTCATGACTACCACAGTTCCAAGCATGGAGGAAACCATCCGTCTTCTTAGAAAAGAAGCTCCTTGGACCAGGATTATGGTGGGGGGAGCCGTGCTCACCGAGGAGTATGCGAAATCCATTGGGGCAGACGTCTACTGCAGAGACGCAATGGCCTCCGTCACCTTTGCCCAGAAGGTAATCGGATAGAAAAAAGATAGACAAAACGCACAAAAATAAAAATCATCAATCAGAAATCATGTTGCACAATGCACAAAAAATAGAGGGCCTTGGGGCGGCTTTCTGACAGAAAGAGAAATAAAGTTTACTTGACAGAAAAGAGAAATTGTAATAGAATTTTCTATATCAAACGAGGAGTTAGAGACTCCGAGGAAACGAAACAGTAGAGGAGACGAGCTTATGTTATCTAAGAAATTAACAGTTGTGAATCCGTCCGGTCTGCACTTAAGACCAGCGGGAGTTTTATCCCAGGCAGCGATGAAATTCAAAAGTGACGTCATCATTGAGTGCGGCGAGAAGAGAATCGTGGCAAAGAGCGTGCTGAACGTCATGGCAGCAGGAATCAAGTGCGGAACAGAGATTAACCTGATCTGCGACGGCGAGGACGAGGAGGCAGCGATGGAAGCTCTCTCCGCAGCGATTGAGAGCGGACTCGGCGAGAAATAATTCCGTTTTATATGGGTGTGAAAGTGTGCGCGAAGAGGCGCACACTTTTGCTTTATAGAAGACGAAAAAGCCTGTGAGCTGTGATCATGAAAGGAGATTTGGCTATGAAATATGAGGTTTATGAACACAAGACACAGTACTATGAGACAGATCAGATGGGAATTATCCATCATTCCAACTACATCCGCTGGTTTGAGGAAGCCAGAGTCCACATGATGGAGCAGCTGGGGATGGGCTACGACGCCATGGAAGAGGCAGGCGTGATCAGCCCGGTGATTTCCATTCACTGCGAGTATAAGAGCATGACACGTTTCGGAGAGACAGTCAGGATTATCACAAATCTGAAAGAGTACAACGGCATCAGGATGACCATTGAGTACACGGTGTTAGACTGCGGGACAGGACAGGTGCGCTGTGTGGGAGAGAGCCGCCACTGCTTCCTGACCAGAGATGGAAAGCCGGTTTCCCTGAAGCGCAATTACATTGAGATGGACAAGGCCTTCCGGGAATTCAAGAAAGAGACTGAGGAGAATGAAAATGCTTGATATGGAATTCAGAATTCTGTACTGGCTGCAGGAACTTCGCAGTCCGGCGCTGGATCAGGCGATGGAGGCGATCACGCATCTGGGAGACAAGGGCTGGTTTTTCATTCTCCTTGGAGCGGCGCTTTTTTTCATTCCCAGAACCCGCAGAGCAGGAACAGCAGTGCTTTTGTCCCTGCTTTGCGGGATGATTGTGGGAAATCTGTGCCTGAAAAATCTGGTTATGCGGCCCAGGCCATGCTGGATAGACGCGTCGGTGCCGTTGCTGATTCCGGTTCCTCACGATTATTCCTTTCCATCCGGCCATACCCTGGCCGCTTTCGAGACCGCTGTAAGCATTTTTCTGGTCAATCGGAAGTGGGGAACCGCTTTTCTGATTTTCGCCGCCCTCATCGGACTTTCCAGAATGTACCTGTTTGTACATTTTCCTACCGATGTGTTAAGCGGAGCGGCCCTGGGAATTTTTATTGCATGGTTTGTCAAGAAAGGGATTGAAAAGTATCGTCTGTGTGATATACTGAGAGTACAAAAAAACAAGAAAGCAGAGTAGGGGATCAGGCGTTAAGTGCCGGCTGGACAGGGAGTTGCCAGCCGGACGAAAAGGAGATTTTCAGAAACTTCTTTGCGGTCGGTTCCCCGCATCCCGCTGCATCCTCGGAATATACTGCTGTTTTTCCTGACTGGAGGACAGCGCGAAATTACCTCCCTGGTGCGGTTTGAGATTCTGCGAAAGGAGGTATTTTTTTATGAAGAAACTGGCGGAAGTGTACGCGCAGTCATGGAAAGAAGTCAGGCATGTCCGCTCTCTGACTACAGCTGCCATGTTCATGGCAGTATCGGTGGTTCTGGGATATTTTACCATCGAGGCAGGACCCTATCTGAAGATTGGCTTTGGAAGCGTGGCAAATGAATTTGTCTATTATCTGTTCGGGCCGGTTCTGGGTGTGGTTTACGGCTGTCTGCTGGATCTGGTCAAGTTTGTGGCCAAGCCTACGGGAGCCTTTTTCCCTGGTTTTACCATGGTCACGATGCTGGCGGCGCTGATTTACGGAACCTTTTTCTACCGCAGGACGCTCACCTTTTCCAGAGTGCTGGCGGTGACGCTCTGCGTGGATTTAATCTGCAACGTATTTTTAAATACCTGGTGCCTAAGCATCCTGTACGGAAAGGGCATTTCCGTGCTTATCGGACCGCGGTTTGTGAAAAATATAGTTATGTGGCCCATCGATTCCTTTCTCTTCTATATTATAGCCAAAAAGTTGGAGGATTTCGGCCTGGTGCGGGCGATCCGGCGATTTGGCAGTCCGGGGAAAGCATAAAAAGGGTAATGAAAAGAGAGAAAAACTTTCTGCGCTCCACCTAAGCCGCTGGAAAGTTTTCTCTCTTTTTTGGCATACAGATGAAAGAAAGCGTTTCAAAGCTTTTTGCACTGGAAAAAGAACGGGACAAACGGCAGGCAGATATGGTATAATTAAAATGATTTTCTGCTTAAAATAAAACTGCAGGAGTGTTTGGAAATAAACAGATAAAGAGAGGAGAAATGACATGAGCGAATGCAATCATGACTGCGGCAGCTGCAGCGCCGACTGCGCCAGCAGACAGCCGGCTAGTTTTTTAGAGCCGTTAAACCCACAGAGCACAGTTAAGAAGGTAATCGGAGTAGTCAGCGGCAAGGGCGGAGTGGGAAAATCCCTGGTTACTTCCCTGATGGCATGTAAAATGCGGGCGAGAAACCACAGAGTGGGAATTTTAGACGCGGATATTACGGGGCCGTCTATTCCCAAGGCCTTTGGCGTCCACGAGACAGTGGGAGTGACAGAGGATGAACTGATGATTCCCTGCGAAAGCCAGACAGGAATTCAGATGCTTTCCTCCAACCTGATTTTGGAGCATGAGACGGATCCGGTTATCTGGAGAGGCCCCATTGTAGGCGGAGTGATTAAGCAGTTCTGGGGACAGGCGCTCTGGAAGGATATTGACTATATGTTTGTGGATATGCCTCCGGGAACCGGCGATGTACCCCTCACTGTCTTCCAGTCTCTTCCGTTAGACGGTATTATCATTGTTACCTCCCCGCAGGATCTGGTTTCCATGATCGTGGCGAAGGCAGTCAATATGGCGAAGAAGATGAACGTGCCGATTATCGGTCTGGTGGAAAATATGAGCTATCTGCTCTGCCCGGACTGCGGCCGCAAAATTTCTGTATTCGGAGAGAGCAAGGCAGACGAAGTGGCCAAAGAGTACGGCATTCCGATGTTAGCCAAGCTTCCGATTGATCCAAAGATTGCAGACAGCGTGGATCAGGGCGTGGTAGAGTACGTAGAGTCTCCATGGCTGGATGAGGCTGCAGACATCATTGAGAAGATGTAGAACGGATGAGAGCGAATCCTTCGCAGGATTCCATTTTCCATGAAGTAAAAAGGACATGTTCCGGAATGAAGATTCAAACGGGAACATGTCCTTTTTAATATCAGTTTCTGATATCAGCTGTGCTTTGTCAGAAAATTACTGCTCGGTTTCTTTCTGGAAGCGCTCCAGATAAGCGTCCTGAAGTTTTTTGAACAGCTCAGGAGCCTTTCCGCCTACCGGCTTTCCTTCCAGCTCGCAGGCTCTCACAATCAGCTTGGTGGAACTGGATACGATGATTTCGTCAGCCTCATAAAGCTCTTTCATGGTAAACGGAGTTTCGTCAACCGGAATGCCCAGACGCTTGCACTCCTGAATCAGGTGCATTCTGGAAATGCCTGGAAGGATGTAGTGATCCGTAGGATGGGTGATGAAAACGCCGTCCTTTAAAATAGAGACGTTGCTGTGGGCGCACTCGGTTACAATATCGCCCCGGTGGAAGATACACTCGTCGCAGCCGGCCTCCTCAGCCTTCTGTGCCGCCATAACGTTGGGGAGAAGGTTCAGTGTCTTAATGTTGCAGTGGAGGAAGCGGGTATCCTCGGTGGCAGTGAGCTTTAAGGCACGGTCAGGGTTGGAGTTCTTTCCTGGCTTCATGGTAATCCACAGATTCGGCTTTACAGAAGCGTCCGGGAAGATGTGGTTCCGGATCGCGGTTCCCCTGGTCAGCTGCCAATACACGAGAACTTCAGAATCATCCATTTTTTCCAGCATGGAGTAAAGGATATCGGTCAGCTCCTGTCTGGTGTAGGGAACCGGGATTCTGATTAAACCGGCGCTGTTGTAGAAACGGTTTAAATGATCCTCCAGGGCAAAGATTTTTCCATTTCTGGCCAGAGTCGCCTCATACACGCCGTCTCCGAAATACCCGGCTCTGTCGTTCATGGGAATGGTCATTTCCTCAAGAGGGCCGAAAGTTCCGTTGTAATAACCTAAATTTTTCATAAATTGCCTCCTATCTGGTATTATCTAGGGATAGCATACCATTAAAGCATTTGTTTGTAAACACGAGCTTTTGGTTTCGGCATTATTTTCAGAAATTTTTTTGGATTTCTGATTTATCAGAAGGGTGCCTGGAAGTTTAGGTAAAATTAATGAAAGATTCATTGTTTCCCGTATGCTTTTCAGCTATAATAGTAGAAGAACAACAGAATGACGAACCAGAGGTGTGCGATATGAGTTTTAACCAGAATCCGAACAGCGAGCTGAACCAGTCCGTTGTGATCGGACCGAGAGAGGTAGAAGTGCCGGAGAGCCTGATCGGCGAGGCCATAGAGTTCAGGAATGAGATGATGAAGTATTCCTGCGCAATCAGGGAGCTTAAGACAAAGCTGGAGGTGCTGAACGACGAGCTTTCCGTGAGAAACCAGAGAAATCCCATTGAGATGATCCGATCCCGCGTAAAGAAGCCGCAGAGTATTTTTGAGAAGCTGAAGCGCAGAGGCCTTCCGGTGACAGTAGAGTCTATGAGAGAGAATCTGGACGATATTGCGGGAGTCCGCGTGATCTGTTCTTTTATCGACGATATTTACGACGTCAGCCGTATGCTGGCCAGACAGGATGATATCCGGGTCATTGCCATAAAGGATTACATAAGGAGCCCCAAGGTAAACGGATACAGAAGCTACCACATGATTTTGGAGGTTCCAGTCTTCTTTTCCAACTGTAAGCAGTACATCCGGGCTGAGGTGCAGATCCGGACCATTGCCATGGATTTCTGGGCCAGCCTGGATCACCAGCTGAAGTACAAAAAGGAGATGACGGAGGAGGAAGCGGCTGAGATTGGCGAGGATCTGCGCCGGTGTGCGGAAGTCATTGCCGGGACCGACTGGAAGATGCTGGAAATCCGCCGGAAGATTGAAGACCGGGAGCAGATGAAGGAGTACGATATCAATAAAGGCCGGGAGAAGGTCGTGTAAGAGATTATAGGAGAAGCATATTTAAAAGCATATTAAAAAAAGAAACAAGTTTTCCATGTTCCGCTGAAAGCCACTGGAAAACTTGTTTCTTGCTTTATCCCGGCCTCTTTTTCCCGCAGACACAGGGAATATCCTGCTTTCTGAAAGAATATTTGAATTTCTAGTACAGATAATAGGACAAACATTCCTGAATCTGAAATCCCGCTTTTTTGTACAGGGATACGGCGGGGGCGTTCAGTCCTGACACATGGAGCGTGAGCCTTCTGCAGTCTGAGCGGGGCAGTCCGTTTTTCAGGAGAGAGAGGGTGAGGGACAGGGCTTTTTTTCCCAGTCCGCGGCCCCTGAGTTCTTCTCTGATTTCAAAGCCGTAGAAGCAGGCGCTGTCTTCGAAAAAGGACAGGCAGCAGGTTCCGGCTTCCTCACCGCCCTGATAAAAGGAGAGAAGGAAGGTGCCGTTTTCTGTCTCGTTCCACTGGACTCTGAGGCAGCTGTCAGGTTCCCCGCAGAGCTTCCGTGCAGACGCAGTCTGAAAAGAAACAGGGGGAAGAGACGGGGCACATTCCAGCTCCAGTTCCATCCTGTATTCGTCTCTGTCGTGGACCGCTTCCAGGGAAGCTAGGGCAGCTAAGGTTCCAGGTTCTGGATCAGTTACAGGAAAGTAGAGATCCACCTCCTCAATATCCTGGGATAATTCGTCAAAAAGTAGGGAGAAATATCCTTTTTGCCGAAGAACAGGCCTGGTGAAGGCAGAGCACTCTGCATAGGGCGCGCCGGACTCTTCAAAAAAGCTTAAAGCCGCCGCGCAGGCTAAGATTCTGCTGGCAGCGTTATCATCCGTTTCTGTAAAAAGCAGATAAAACAGATCTCCGTCCTCAAAAGGGAAAAAGGGAGTCTGTCCCTTGGAATCTCTGCATCCATTTAAAAGTTCTTTTATCTCGTCTGCCTGTCCGGCAGAAAGAAGGCTCGTTCGTATGATATCCATAAAAAACTCCTGAAATTTAACTTTTCTTATAAGTATAGTCCATAGAGCAGATGAATTTCAATCAAAATATAAGAATTTTTTCTATTGTGCGATGAAAATCACAGTGATAAAATAAAAGAGTTTACAAAAATAAGGAGGACTGAGGATGAAATTCATCAAGGGTATTACAATTATTTTCGGCATCACTATGATAGGGGAATTTCTCAATGTCCTGCTTCCGCTTCCAATCCCATCCGGGGTATATGGGCTGTTCCTGCTTCTGGGGGCTCTGTGTTTGAAGGCGGTGAAGCTGGAGGATGTGGAGGAGCCGGGCGGATTTTTTCTTGACACTATGCCGCTTATGTTTATTCCTGCAGGCGTAGGATTGATGAACAGCTGGGACGTAATGGAGAGTGTGCTGATTCCTCTGACGGTTATCACCGCCGCGTCTACAATTTTTGTCATGGCTGTGACAGGAAAGACGGCTCAGCACATTATCAGAAAAAATAGGCAGGAAGGACAGGAAGAATAAGATGGAATCAATAGCTGGAACATCTCTGTATTTTGGTATGCTGCTCAGTGTGGGAGCCTACCTGTTTGGGGTATGGCTGAAGAAAAAAACGGGACTTTCTATATTAAATCCCCTTTTGGTGGCGATCATTGCCGTTATTTTATTTTTAAAGGTATTTCATGTGAGTTATGAGGCCTATAATAAGGGAGGAGAGTATTTAAGCTATTTTCTGACGCCGGCAACAGTTTGTCTGGCGATTCCCCTCTATAAGCAGCTGGAGCTTTTGCTGAATAATAAACTGGCAGTGGGAGCGTCCATTTTGACTGGTGTTTTAGGAAGCGCAGGAAGTGTTCTTGTGATGGCTAAGGCTTTTGGCCTGAATCATCAGATCTACGTTACCCTGCTTCCCAAGTCTATTACCACAGCTATCGGCATGGGAGTCAGCGAAGAGGCGGGAGGCATTGTGACGCTGACTGTTGTGAGCATTATTGTGACAGGAATTATAGGAAATATTATAGCAGATCTGGTTTTCCAGCTGCTTAAAATAGAGGAACCCATGGCGAAGGGCCTGGCTCTTGGCACATCGGCTCACGCCATCGGAACAGCCAGAGCATTGGAGCTCGGAGAAGTGGAGGGCGCCATGTCAAGCCTTGCCATAGCGGTGGCCGGCGTACTGACTGTAATTGTGGTTCCGCTTATTTCAGGAATGATTTAAGGCCGCTGCAGACAGGCGTCTGAGAAGAGGCGGAAAGGGAAAAGGGAGAATGAATCTGTATGAGGCGATAGGCGTCCGCCATTCAGTGCGGAAATACTCTGATAAGGAAGTGACAGAAAAACTGCGGGAACAGATTCTGGCGTTTGCCAGGACGGCTTCCCCGCTAAACGACAGAATCCAGGTGGATTTTGAGATAATTGACAACCGTGACAAAAAAGCGCCGATGAAGGGCGTCTGGAAGGTAGAGGCCCCCTGGTATTTTGTCCTCTACTCGGAGCCTGAGGAGGGCTATGGGAGAAACGGGGGCTATCTTATGGAGCAGATTGTCCTTTACATGACTGTAAAGGGACTGGGAACCTGCTACCTGGGAGGCAGCACGGTTAAAAGAAAGCGAAGCGACGGAAAACGCCAGGTGATGGTTGTGGCCTTCGGCTATCCGGAGGGCAAGCTGTTCCGGGAGAGCTCTCTGGCGAAGCGCCTGCCCTTAAACGAGCTCTGCGTGTTTAAGGAGGAGGCAGGGGAGACTATGAAAACCGTATTAAAGGCGGCCAGACTGGCTCCGTCTGCATTTAACTCCCAGCCCTGGCGGTTCATTGTCTACACAGATCGGATCTATGTATTTGCCAAGAAGGACTCAGGCGTTCTGCAGGGCTTTCGCAGCCTGGTTCCCGCGGCGGGACTGATGCGGGACTTTTCAGTGGGCGTTATGCTGTCCCATATCATGCTGGCTGCGGAGGAGCTGTGGCTGGAGCTGGAGACGGCCACAGAGGAGCAGTTTGCGGCCAAATCCTATAAAAACGGCGTGTATGTGGCGACTCTCGCCATCCGCCAGTAGGGGCGTGAGAAGGCGCAAAGCCGCACTTGATCCCCTACTGTACTTATGATAAAATAATTTAGAATTAAACCAGAGCGTGTTTAAAAACAGGAGGATAAGATGGTAAGTAAATTAATCGAAAAAATTCAGAAGACAAAGGCTCCGATCTGTGTTGGCCTGGATCCGATGTTAAGTTATATTCCGGAGCATGTGACAAAGAAGGCGTTCGCTGAGTTTGGCGAGACCTTAGAGGGAGCTGCGGAGGCCATCTGGCAGTTTAATAAGGAAATCGTGGACGCAACCTGCGATCTGATTCCGTCTGTTAAGCCTCAGATTGCCATGTACGAGCAGTTCGGTCTTCCGGGACTGGCAGCCTACGATAAGACGGTGAAATACTGCCAGGAGAAGGGCCTGATCGTGATCGGAGACGTAAAGAGAGGCGACATCGGTTCTACTTCCGCCGCCTACGCCACAGGACACCTGGGAACGGTTCAGGTGGGAAGCCAGACCTTAAGCGGCTTCAATACCGAGTACATTACAGTTAACCCATATCTTGGAACAGACGGCGTGAAGCCTTTCGTGGACGTGTGCAATCAGTGCGACCGCGGTATTTTCGTGCTGGTGAAGACCTCCAATCCTTCCAGCGGCGAGTTCCAGGACCGCTTAATTGACGGCCGTCCGCTGTACGAGCTGGTAGCGGAGAAGGTAGTAGAGTGGGGCGACGCTTCCATGGACGGAGCTTACAGCAACGTGGGAGCCGTTGTGGGCGCTACCTACCCGGAGATGAGCAAGGTGCTCAGAAAGCTGATGCCGAGAACCTACTTCCTGGTTCCTGGCTACGGCGCTCAGGGCGGCACGGCAGAGGACTTAAAATACTGCTTCAACGAGGACGGACTGGGAGCGGTTGTCAATTCCTCCAGAGGCATTATCGCGGCGTACAAGAAAGACGCGTACGCCAAGTTTGGACCGGAGCATTTCGGCGAGGCGTCCAGACAGGCTGTCATTGACATGATTGCAGATATTAACAGCGTACTGTAGGGATTTCTTTTAAAAGCTTAACCTGCAGACTTCAGAATACGGATACAGGAGAGAGAGATGGCACAGATTAAGGAGACGGCTGTCGTATACAGCCAGGAAATGCTGGCTCCGGATATTTACAGCATGTGGATTGCCACAAAGGCAGCTGCAGACGCGAAGCCGGGACAGTTTATTTCTGTTTACACAAAGGATGGATCCAGGCTTCTGCCAAGGCCTATCAGCATCTGTGAAATTGATAAGGAGGAGGGCCGCCTGCGCATTGTATACAGAATCGCGGGAGCGGGAACAGAAGAATTTTCCCATTACCAGTCCGGAGACTCCATCGAGATCATGGGGCCGCTGGGAAATGGATTCCCTCAGGAGGGGGAGAAGGTGTTCCTCATCGGAGGAGGAATCGGAATCCCGCCGATGTTAGAGCTTGCCAAGCAGTTAAACTGTGAGAAGCAGATGGTTTTAGGATACAGAGACGCAAATCTTTTCTTAAAGAAGGAGTTTGAGGCTTACGGCCAGGTATATGTGGCCACAGAGGACGGAAGCGCAGGCACCAGGGGAAACGTGCTGGATGCGATTAGAGATCACGGCCTGACTGCCGACGTGATGTACGCCTGCGGCCCTACGCCTATGCTGCGGGCCCTGAAGGAGTACGCGGCCCAGAACCATATCCGCTGCTACATCTCTCTGGAGGAGAAGATGGCCTGCGGAATCGGCGCCTGCCTGGCCTGCGTCTGCAAGTCCAAGGACGTGGATCACCACACGAACGTACATAATAAGCGGATCTGTAAGGACGGTCCCGTATTCCTGGCCGAGGAGGTGGAGCTGTAATGAATATGAAGGTCAATCTGGCAGGAGTGGAGCTGAAGAACCCGGTTATGACAGCGTCGGGAACCTTCGGCTCCGGAGCAGAGTACGGCGAGATGGTGGATTTAAACCGTCTGGGCGCAGTGGTGACAAAGGGCGTGGCAAATGTGCCGTGGCCGGGAAATCCCACTCCCCGCATCGCGGAGACCTACGGCGGCATGATCAATGCGGTGGGACTTCAGAATCCTGGTTTCGACGTGTTTGCCAAGAGGGATATTCCCTATTTAAAGCAGTTTGATACGAAGATTATTGTCAATGTCTGCGGAAAGACCACAGAGGATTACATCGACGTGGTGGAGAAGCTTTCCGATCAGCCGGTGGATATGCTGGAGATTAACATTTCCTGCCCTAACGTCAAGGAGGGCGGCATTGCCTTCGGCCAGGATCCCAAGGCGGTGGAGGCGATTACCAGAGAGGTGAAGCGCCACGCCAGACAGCCGGTGATCATGAAGCTGAGCCCCAATGTCACAGACATTACGGTGATGGCCAAGGCGGCCGAGGCGGGAGGAGCGGACGTGCTTTCCCTGATCAATACGATCACAGGCATGAAGATTGATATCCATAAGCGCGCCTTTGCCGTTGCCAACAAGACAGGAGGCCTGTCAGGTCCGGCCATTAAGCCGGTGGCTGTCCGCATGGTATATCAGGTGGCTAACGCAGTGAAGCTTCCGATTATCGGAATGGGCGGAATCATGTGCGCAGACGACGCCATTGAGTTTATGATGGCAGGAGCCACAGCCGTATCGGTGGGAACCGCCAATTTTCACAATCCTTACGCAACCCAGGAGATCGTGGAGGGCATGGAGGCCTACATGAAGAAGTATCAGGTGGAGGATATTAACAGCCTGATCGGCATTGTAAAATAGAACGCGTGAAAAACATAAAAGAAAACGAACAGGATAGAAGCCTGTAAATCTAGGAGGTTCCAGAGAGATGGAAAGCTATAAGCAGGAATTTATTGATTTTATGGTAGAGAGCCAGGTGCTGAAATTCGGTGAGTTTACGTTAAAGAGCGGCAGAAAGTCTCCGTTTTTCATGAACGCAGGCGGCTATGTGACAGGCTCTCAGCTGAAAAAGCTGGGAGAGTACTATGCAAGAGCCATCCACAGCGTGTACGGAGACGATTTCGACGTGCTGTTCGGACCGGCCTATAAGGGAATTCCTTTAAGCGTAGTGACAGCTATCGCCTACAGCGAATTATATGGAAAAGAGATCCGCTACTGCTCTGACCGCAAGGAGGAGAAGGATCACGGCGCAGATAAGGGAAGCTTCTTAGGCAGCAAGCTGCAGGACGGAGACCGCGTCGTTATGATTGAGGACGTGACTACTTCCGGAAAATCCATGGAGGAGACTGTTCCCAAGGTAAAGGGAGCGGCAGACGTGGAGATCGTAGGCCTGATGGTATCCTTAGACCGTATGGAGGTCGGCAAGGGCGGTGTAAAGTGCGCGCTTGAGGAGATAAAGGATCTGTATGGCTTCCCCACAAACGCCATTGTTTCCATGAAGGACGTGGTAGAGCATCTGTACAACCGCGAGTGCCAGGGCAAGGTAGTCATTGACGATCAGATTAAGGCGGCAATTGACGCTTACTACGAGCAGTACGGAGCAAAATAGGCTGTCTGCAGCTGATAGTGAGGAGAATGTCTGATGGAAAGAGTCTATAAGACAATGCGCAATGCGGGTGCGTGCAGCATTGTGATCGGAAGCGTGATGATTGTGACAGGGCTTGCAGCCGGAGTGATGGCGATTGTAAGCGGAGCGGCTCTTCTGAGACGCAAATCAGAGATTACATTTTGATAAAAGGCTTTATGCTGAACCAGAAGAGTGTTGCAAGAAGGGAATATGCCTGCAACACTCTTTTTACCATGAAAAAGAAAATTCAGAATCCGGGGAAGGATTCTTTTTGCAGATAATAGAGAGCGGTTAGTTGGAGAACCTATGTGGAAGAGAGAGAAAACCCATCAGAAAATATGCTGGATCCTGTTTTTCAGCTATCTTCTGATGCTGACTTATTTTATGTTTTTTTCCGACGGCTTTGGCCGGTCGGAGTATACAGAGTACCATTACAATCTGACGCTGTTTAAAGAAATACGGCGGTTTTACACCTACAGAGAGCTGGTGGGAACCAAGGCGTTTCTTCTTAATATTGTGGGAAATGTGGTGTGCTTTATGCCCTTTGGCTTTATTCTTCCCATTATTACAAGGCTGGGAGAGAGATGGCTCAATACGCTGCTTTTAAGCTTTCTTCTGACTCTCTCCATTGAGACGATTCAGCTGGTGTTCCGGGTGGGAAGCTTCGACGTGGACGACATGTTTCTCAATACCGTAGGAGGGGCGGCCGGGTACGTATCTGTGACAATGCTCAAATGGATAAGGAGGGCTTTTCATGGCTCAAAAAACGAAAAAGATTTCATACATTAAAAAGCCTATGGCAAGGAATGGCTTTATCTGCCTGGGACTGGCGGCGGTGGCGCTGTTTCTGTGCCTGACCGGTCTTGGAATCAGCATCAGAAACCAGGGCAATACTCCGGTAGGCGGTACGGCAGTCTGCTTTTCCAGCTTTCTGTTCGCCGTGTTTGGCGTGATTTATGGCTGGGCTTCGTTCCAGGAGGAGGAAAAAAACTATATACTGGCTAAGATAGGGGCGCCCATCAGCGGCCTGATTGTCATTTTCTGGATTGTGCTTATTTTAATTGGATTGAAAGGGTGATAGGATGCGTTACGAAAAGGGAGTTTGCTACACAGAGAAATTCAGAGAGGAAAACGAGGCGGTGAAAGAACGCCATGAGCTGGCGGCGGCCAGAATCAGGGAGATTCCTCTGGAGAACACCACGGGAGAACGGTTTGTAAGATATTTTAAGAGGACAGCGGAGTTTATTCTGCTGTGCGAGGAGGTATTTCAGCGCCAGGCGTCGGGAGAGCTTTTAGAGGCAGAGCTTTCTGAGCTTCGCAGCCTGAACCGCAGGCTGTATGAGGATATTCTGCCGGGAAATTATGAGGAAAGCTTTGCCAACCCGGCCTATGCCTGCCGGGAGCTGACAGAGAAGTACGGAACGTATCTGTCCTTTCTTTACACAGAGATCCGCGGAATGATTGTCTACGCCTACGAGAGCAGACTGACGGATATGACGATCCTGGAGGAGGTCTTTATCGAGGTCTACAACCTGTTCGAGGGGGAGGAGCCGGAGGAGAAGGAATTAAAATCTGTTCTGTACTGGTTTGTCAGCGATTACTGCGACGTGACCTTAAGCTACCGGATCCGGGAATCCCTCGATCCGTCCCTGGACTTTGCGGGAACGATTATAAAGAACAGCGATCTGGGAGACGAGCGGTATCTCTACCAGTTCGGCGAGTACATTTCTGATACAGAACGATCCATCTCCGCTTTCTTAAATGAGCTTCCCGAGGAGACGGTGAGAAAGATGGCCGATACCTTCACAGAGGGCTACAGAAAAGGCTTCGAGGCCATGGGAAGAAATCTTTCCAAAAAGCAGACGGTGCAGCTGCGCTTTCCGCTGGGCTTCGAGCGTATGATGCGGTATGCGGCAGAGAACTTTGAGGCCATGGGGCTCTCCCCCATCTTTCTGCGGGCGGCAGTGGGAACCATGAACCGGACGGCGTCCCGAACCAACGGCTATTTCGGATTTTCTCCTAACCGCCAGTACGAGTACGATCACAGATACGACAATGCGCTGTACATGGATAAGGCCTTTAAGGAGAGAAAGCTTTCTGTGCTCCGGGTAGCTTACGAGGAGTACAAGGCGCTGGCGGCTGTCTACGGCGGCCCGGCAGTGCTGGAGACCTTCGGAGAGGAGGGCTTTCAGCCGGAGAATAAGAAAGAGGCCTTTACTCTCAGCGAAAAGCAGGAAAAGCTGGTTCACGCCTATGCAAACGAGTCCATGCAGATTTTAGACGGCTATATTCCGGGAGATGAGACCAGCTTTACCATCATCTCGTTCCCGATTCCCCAGATTGGAGATCAGTTCCGGGAGATTTTTGAGGAGACCATCCGCATCAATACTCTGGACTATGAGCTGTACAAGCGGGTTCAGCAGACGATCATCGACGTCCTGGATCAGGCGTCCTACGCCAGAGTGACGGGAAGAGAGGAAAATAAGACGGATCTGAAAATCAGCCTGATGGAGCTTAAGGATCCGGAGAAGCAGACCCGGTTTGAAAACTGCGTGGCGGACGTGAACATCCCAGTTGGCGAGGTCTTTACCTCTCCGGTTCTTCAGGGAACGGAGGGAACGCTGTTTGTGGGAAACGTCTATATCGGCGATTTCCAGTTTAAGAACCTGTGCATCCGTTTTGAGAACGGAAAAACCGTGGACTACACCTGCGAAAACTTCACAGATGAGGAAGAGTGCAGAAAGCTGGTGAAGCAGGTAATTTTAAAGAATCACGACAGTCTTCCTATGGGAGAATTTGCAGTGGGAACCAATACGACTGCCTACGCAGTGGGAGTCAAATATGGAATTTCCGACCGTTTTCCAATTCTCATAGCAGAGAAGACAGGCCCTCATTTCGCAGTGGGAGACACCTGCTACAGCTGGTCGGAGGACACGCCTGTCTACAATCCGGACGGAAAAGAGGCGGTAGCCAGAGACAATGAGATTTCTATTTTAAGGAAAGAGGACCTGTCCAAGGCTTACTTTGGATGCCATACGGACATTACGATTCCGTACTCTGAGCTGGATACCGTGGAGGCGGTAAACGCCGACGGAAGCGCTGTCTGCATTATAAAGGACGGAAGATTTGTTCTGCCTGGAACGGAGGAGCTGAACGTGCCGTTGGAGACTGTGGAGGGCTGTTAAACAGCTGCGGTCATATCTGCTTATAAGTATATTTCATAAACGGCCGTCTTGACGGGGGAAAATAAAACAGGTATTATTAATTAGTAAAACTAAGATAAAACTTGATAAATATTAGAATTACTAATGTTAAAATACAAGGAAAAGGAGAATTCACTATGGCAAAAGTAGGAATTGTAATGGGAAGCGACTCAGATATGCCGGTTATGGCACAGGCGGCAGATTTTCTGGAGAAAATGGGCATTGAGTTTGAGATGACAGTGATTTCCGCCCACAGAGAGCCTGATGTATTCTTCGAGTACGCGAAATCCGCAGAGGCCAGAGGCTACAAGGTGATTATCGCAGGAGCAGGAAAAGCGGCTCACCTGCCGGGCATGTGCGCGGCTCTGTTCCCCATGCCGGTCATCGGAGTGCCGATGAAGACTTCAGATCTTGGAGGAGTCGATTCCCTGTACTCCATCGTCCAGATGCCGTCCGGAATCCCGGTAGCCACGGTAGCGATCAACGGAGGAAAGAACGCAGGTATTCTGGCAGCCAAGATTCTGGCAGCTTCCGACGCAGAGCTTCTTGAGAAATTAAAGAAATACTCTGAGGAGATGAAAAACGAGGTTGTGGAGAAGGCTGAGAAGTTAAACAAAATCGGCTACAAGGAGTATGTGGCCCAGATGAAATAAACGTTTACGGCCTGTAGAACTGAAGAAACGCAAAAAGCAAAAAAGAGGAGAATCGTAATGGATTATAAGAACGCCGGAGTTGATATTGAAGCTGGATATAAGTCTGTAGAGCTGATGAAAAAATATGTTCGGGGAACCATGAGACCTGAGGTAATGGGAGGCCTTGGCGGCTTTTCCGGAGCTTTCTCAGCGGCAGCCTTCAAGGATATGGAGGATCCTGTGCTCCTTTCCGGTACCGACGGCTGCGGAACCAAGGTGAAGCTGGCCATCATTATGGATAAGCACGACACCATTGGAATCGACGCGGTGGCCATGTGCGTCAACGACATTGCCTGCGCAGGCGGAGAGCCTTTATTTTTCCTGGACTACATTGCCTGCGGCAAGAATTATCCGGAGAAGATTGCGGAGATTGTAAAGGGCGTGGCAGAGGGCTGCTTACAGTCTGAGGCTGCTTTAATCGGCGGCGAGACAGCAGAGCACCCGGGATTGATGCCGGAGGAGGATTACGATCTGGCAGGCTTTGCAGTAGGCGTCTGCGACAGAAAGGACATGATCACAGGAGAGCATTTAAAGGCAGGAGACGTGCTCATCGGCATGGCTTCCACCGGCGTTCACAGCAACGGCTTCTCCTTAGTCAGAAAGGTATTTGAGAAAGAACTGACCCGCGAGGGCTTAAATACCTATTACGACGAGCTTGGAAAGACGCTGGGCGAGGCCCTTTTAATGCCTACCAGAATCTATGTGAAGGCCTTAAAGAGCCTTAAAAAGGCGGGAGTGACTGTAAAGGCCTGCAGCCATATCACAGGCGGCGGTTTCCAGGAGAACGTGCCCCGTATGTTAAAAGAGGGAACCCACGCAGTGATCAGGAAGGACAGCTACGAGGTTCCGGCTATCTTTAAGATGTTAGCTAAGAAGGGCGACATTGCCGAGGATATGATGTACAACACCTACAACATGGGAATCGGAATGATCGTGGCAGTGGATCCGGCAGATGCAGAGAAGGCCATGGAGGCTATTAAGGCAGCAGGAGATACGCCTTATGTGATTGGATCCATTGAGGACGGAGAAAAAGGAGTTACCTTATGCTAAGAGTCGGAGTTATGGTTTCCGGCGGCGGCACGAATCTGCAGGCGATTCTTGATTCCATTGACAACGGGACGATCCGAAACGCCAGGGTGGAGGCAGTTATCAGCAATAACAGAAGCGCCTACGCCCTGGAGCGGGCCAGAAATCACGGAATCGAGGCGGTCTGCGTCTCTCCCCGGGATTATGAAAGCAGAGAACAGTTTAACGAGGCCCTTCTTGAGAAGGTCAATGAATACCAGCTGGATCTCATTGTGCTGGCGGGCTTTCTGGTAGCGATTCCGGCGGCCATGATTCAGAGATACAGAAACCGCATTATCAATATCCATCCGTCTCTGATTCCGTCCTTCTGCGGAGTCGGCTACTATGGGCTGAAGGTTCACGAAGCGGCTTTGAAGCGGGGCGTGAAGGTGACGGGAGCTACCGTGCATTTTGTAGACGAGGGGACAGATACAGGGCCGATTCTTCTGCAGAAGCCGGTGGAGGTCAAGGAAGGCGATACGCCGGAGATTCTCCAGCGCCGTGTCATGGAGGAGGCAGAGTGGATCCTGCTTCCAAAGGCCATCGACATGATAGCCAATGGGGAGATTGAGATAGGACGCTAAAACAGGAAGTATCAGGTCTGGAAGGGGAAGAAATATGAAGATTTTGATCGTGGGAAGCGGCGGAAGAGAGCACGCCATTGCGTGGAAAATTGCCCAGAGCCCAAAGGCAGAGAAGATTTACTGCGCTCCGGGAAATGCAGGAATTGCAGGAATCGCAGAGTGCGTTCCCATCGGGGCCATGGAGTTTGAGAAACTGGCAGATTTTGCCGTGGAACATCAGATTGACCTGACGGTGGTCGGCATGGACGATCCCCTGGTGGGCGGAATTGTGGACGTATTTGAGGAGAGAGGCCTCAGAATCTTTGGCCCCAGAAAGAATGCGGCCATCCTGGAAGGATCCAAGGCATTTTCCAAGGATTTAATGAAAAAATACGGCATTCCTACAGCTGCCTATGAAAATTTTGACGATCCGGAAAAGGCGCTGGAGTACATAAAGACGGCTCCGATGCCAATTGTTCTTAAGGCGGACGGCCTGGCTCTTGGAAAGGGAGTTCTCATCTGCAATACCAGAGAGGAAGCAGAGGAAGGCGTCAGGAGCATCATGCTGGATAAAAAGTTTGGCTCTGCCGGAAACCAGATGGTAGTGGAGGAGTTTATGACAGGACGTGAGGTGTCTGTGCTGTCTTTTGTAGACGGACATACCATCAAAATCATGACTTCTGCCCAGGATCACAAGAGAGCCCAGGACGGAGATCAGGGACTGAATACAGGAGGTATGGGAACCTTCTCACCAAGCCCCTTCTATACAGAAGAGGTGGATCGGTTCTGTAGAGAGCACATTTATCAGGCCACAGTAGACGCCATGAAGCAGGAAGGCAGAGAGTTTAAGGGAATCATCTTTTTCGGCCTGATGCTGACAGAAAACGGCCCGAAGGTGCTGGAATACAACGCCAGATTTGGCGATCCAGAGACTCAGGTGGTGCTTCCGAGAATGAAGAACGATATTGTGGAGGTCTTTGAAGCCTGCGTGGACGGCACGCTGGATCAGATGGATCTGGAGTTTGAGGACAACGCGGCAGTCTGCGTGGTGCTGGCTTCCGACGGATATCCTGTGAAGTATGAGAAAGGACTTCCTATCCGCGGTCTGGAAAACTTCCAGGACAAGGACGGCTATTATGTGTTCCATGCAGGAACAGCTTTCGACGGGGACGGCAGAATCGTCACAAACGGCGGCCGCGTTCTGGGCGTAACCGCCACAGGCTCAGATTTGAAAGAGGCCAGAGCCAACGCCTACAAGGCGACAGAGTGGATTGATTTTGACAACAAATATATGAGACATGATATCGGAAAGGCCATTGACGAGGCGTAGGGGAAAGACCGCAGACAGTCGGAAAAATCTGACTGGCTGTGGTCTTTCTTACTATGACACACTGAATGAGGGCATCATAAAATCGAATTGGATGATTGAGCGATGCTCTCGCCTTTATAACTCAAATCTTCGGGTACTCTGGAATAACGAAAACTCAATTTACCTTAGAGGTAAAACTTTTCTTGATACAACGGGGCACATGCGCTATAATGGATTTACCTCAAAGGTAAATCAAAAAGAGAGGTGATGGTTTGGATATCACGTACAAAAACAGGAAAATCGAAAAGGTTTGTACGGATGCCAAAGCTGCGGAGAGAACTTACGGTCGGGAGATGGCTGATAAAATACATCAGCGAATTGATGAAATCGATGCGGCGGATACAGTTGAGATGATGATAAAGTTCCATATCGGACGATGTCATTCGCTTACGCAGAACAGGAAAGGACAATACGCGGTGGATTTAGTTCATCCGTACAGATAGGTATTCGAGAAAAATGGAGATAAAATCCAAATTGCGAACATTTTGGAAATAGTCGATTATCATTAAAGGTCAAGATTACAAGTTAAGGAGGTAGCACTATGGTGAGAAGTCGCAGTTATATTGCAACGCCACCTGGGGCGACAGTAAAAGAGCAGTTGAACGACAGAGGTATGAGCCAGAAGGAGTTTGCAGCCAGGATGGATATGTCAGAGAAGCATATCAGCAAGCTCATCAATGGTGATGTACAGCTTACACCTGAGACTGCAGTCAGATTAGAAATGGTTTTAGGGGTTCCGGCTAAGTTTTGGAATCATCTTGAGGCAACTTATAGAGAGAAGATTATAAAGGCTGAAGCAGAAAACGCCATGGATGCTGATGTTGAGATGGCGAAACAATTTCCCTATAGTGAGATGGCAAAATTTGGCTGGGTTCCAGAGACTAGAGAAGCGAAGGAGAAGGTGGTCAACCTTAGGAAGTACTTTGAGGTTGTTGAACTTTCGCTTCTTGGGAGTGAGCAGATTACGAGAATTGCGTGCAGACGTCTGGCAATTACAGAAAAAAGCGATTTGGCTTTGATGGCATGGGCACAGGAGGCAAAGATTCAGGCGCGTGATATCCAAACCGCTCCAATCAATATTAAGAGATTAATTTCAGCTATGTCAGAGATACGGAAGATGACAGTGCTTAAACCAAATGAGTTTTGCCCGAAGATAAAGGAATGTCTTGCAAACTGTGGGGTAGCATTGGTTTTCCTTCCGCACCTGAAAGGTTCATTCCTTCAGGGAGCTTCCTTTCTGGATGGAAATAAGATTGTGGTTGGGCTTACAGCAAGAGGAAAGGATGCAGATAAGTTTTGGTTCAGTTTGTTCTATGAACTCGCTCATATTGCTCTCGGTCACGTAGGGCAGTTGAATGGGACATCTGAAGATGATGAGAGGACAGCTAATAAATGGTCCGGTGATATGCTGATTGCGTCTAAAGATTTCGAAACTTTTAGAAGGAATAGGGACTATTCCGAGAGAAATGTACTTCGATTCGCAAAAGCGCAAGGAATCGCGCCCGGAATTGTGGTTGGAAGAATGCAATTAGAAGGAATGATTCAGTACAGCATGCTGAATCATTTGAAAGAGAAATATGAAATAATGATATAAAGATTATCACTTTTATAAAAATTGTCCGTTAAAATTAAAAACAGATTTAGGAGATGTATTATTTTCAATCCTCTGTAGCGTTAATTATGTTATAGAAATGGAAAAGATAAAATTTTTAAAAGTGTTGTTTCTTCAGCAAAAACACATTGTGCCGCAGCAGATACTTGAAAACGCAAGAAAAGGTTTCACAATAAAAACAGTCTATGATATAATTAAAAAATCAAAATACACAGATAAGAGAGGTTTTGCCCATGGAGCAGTCATGGAAACAGCCCCCAATTATTTACAATAGATATAAAATGTTAATAGTGTCTGTAGAAGAAACCATATCTAATCTTGGATGGGGATTTCCTCTTGCGGTCTTTTATGCCTTGTACCAAGCCGTCATTATTTAGAATGACGGTGCGGAACGAGGCTTTTTTATTATATGAAAGAAAAGAAGCGTGCTTTTAGATGTTTTTATATAAGGAGAGAGGCATGGCTCGTGAGAAGATAATGACTTTTTTACAAGAGCATTGGTACATTGTCTCGGTGCTCATCGGGGCCGTGCTTTTAATTGGAGTGATCCGCAACTGGAACTGGCTCTGCGATCCCACAGGTACGCAGGATGCTTACCGCCATGGCAGGGGATACCGGCGGGCGATATTCTTCCTGCTGGGCGCCCTATTGATTGTAGTGAGTATCTGGGGTTTTATGCTGAAATCAAGGCGGGGCTGGATAAGCGCGGGTATCTAAATGAACTTTGAGTGGCGGCCGACAGGAGGTGATTTGAATGCTCAAAGAACGCATCCCCATTTCTGATGATCCGGGAAGCAAGGTCAAGCAGCTGATGGAGTACGCCGGGTGGTACGAAGACCGCAGTGTGGACATCTCCATTGCGGAGCAGTATTACGCCGATCATGGCGTTCCGATGATGAAGGCCACCCGGCGGTTTTATTGCAAGTATTTCGGCCTGTGCTGTGAGTGGTACCTGGCGCAGAAAAAGCTGGAATGGGCGACTTTGAGTTTGCTTTGTTCCCTTACCTGGTCAATGGGATCAAAAACCATTTGGAAGAAGCCTGTTTCCGGGATATGTCCGGCTGTGAACTGGCAGAGATTGAACAGGTTGCCGGTCAGAAATGCCAGCCCATCGGCCACATCGGCTATTACTACCCGGCAGAGGTTTGGATCTCGGAGTACGGAAAACTGTATGCGAAATATGAGTATCAGGACGAGATCGAGTGCTTTTCTGATGTGTTTGCCCTAATCGAACGGGAACTGCGGCAGTGCAGCTTTGATTCCGCTGCCATGAAAACTGTGGAGGCACTGGATGGAAAGCTGTGAGAACATATTAAGGAGGAACTGACATGAGTATAAAGGAAAAACTAGAGCTGCTGGCCAAAAACAGTATTGAACTGAAAATAGAAGGAAAAGAAACATATAAACTGGGAGCCACTCGATTTGGAGGGCAGCCCGATGTGCCGGCTGATTTTGTGTGGCCGACCTATGAGGGCGAGAGCTATGATCATGTGGTAAAGGATCGTCCACTCACTTTTCTGACTCAGTTTAACTGTGCGGAGCTGGCCAAGTTTGACAAGGAGCATCTTCTTCCTGACCATGGTCTGCTTTCCTTCTTCTATGAAACAGATACCCAGTGCTGGGGCTATGACCCTAAGGACAAGGGCTGCGCCCGCGTCTATTGGTTTGAGGACATTTCCGCGTTGTCCGCGGCAGACTTTCCTGCGGATATGGAGGAGGACTTCAAATTTCCTATGGTCAAGATTAAGTTGGACTCAAAAATCACTTATCCTTCCTGGCAGGACTTCAGCGAAGTGTTTCCAGATGAGAAAGACTGCGATGCTTTTGACGAGGTGTGGGCTGAATGGATGGGAGATGATTCAAAAGAGATAGAAAACAATTCCCAGCTGCTGGGCTGGCCCGATGTGATCCAGAACAGCATGTTCGAAGAGTGTGATCTGGTATCCCAGGGCTATTGTCTGGGCAATCCAGAAAACTGGAATAGAATCCCAAAGGGTATCTGCCAAAAGGCGGAGGAAACGGCTCGAGACCGCTGGGTATTGTTATTCCAGATGGACACAGTGGAATGTGATGATTTTGAACTCATGTTCGGAGACTGTGGGTATATTTATTTCTATATTACCAAAGAAGACCTGTCAGCCCGCCGCTTTGATCGGATCTGGCTGATCCTTCAGTGCTATTAAAAGTATGAAACGGGACTTTACTGTTTGGCCCAGACGGCCAATGCAAATTGTTCGGTGTGAATATCTTTGACTATGATTGGAAAACCACCGGCAAGCGGGTAAAGGTCAAAGACCCTGTCTATCACCAGGACCACGTCTTCGAGGTCTGGCAGGTGGAGATTGACGGACAGCTCCGACGCTTTGCCGCCGGAGAGTTCTCCAACTGCGTGTGGGGATTTTATTTAGGACTTCTGGTCCATCGCCGACACTTACCTCTGTATGGAGCAGTATATGATGGCAGGCAAAGCCCAGCTGTTTGGCGATAGTGAAATCCGGGAGCAGATTTTGAAATGCAACGCTCCTAAACAGATCAAGGCCCTGGGCCGCAAGGTGCGTAGCTTTGACCAGAAGGTATGGGACAAGTTCAAATACGCTATTGTGCTGGGTGGCAACTGGTGCAAATTCAGCCAGAACCGGGACCTGCGGGAGTTTCTCCTCTCCACTGGGGACAGCGTGCTGGTGGAGGCCAGCCCCTACGATAACATCTGGGGCATCAGCCTAGCGGCCAGTTCCCCGGAGGCCCAGAACCCCGTGCAGTGGCGTGGACAAAACCTGCTGGGCTTTGCATTGATGGAGGTACGGGACGAGCTTCGCCGAGTGACAGAGAATGAAATGCTTTGCGATTGGAGTACGGTATGGCAGAAATGAAACTTGACCAGGCGTTGAAGTAATGAAAGACCTTTGCCAATACGGAAACCAGCCGGAGGACGAATGGGAAATCTTGCCTTGGATACGTGACCTGCACCGCCATTCAAAATCTAGGCGCATCCGGTCAAGCGGTATGAAACGGCAGATAGGGATCAACTTCCTGCACTGCTGACAGAGGCGGTTTACAGTGCAGAACGGGCTTCTCAGAATGACAAAGTGGAGAAATGGTGCAAAGAATCGTGAGGTAAGCGTATGGCAAAGAATATCAGGGAGTGCCTGCTGGAGCAGGCAGGAAAATTTCATCAGTGGCAGGAAATTACTTATCCCGGAAAAACCACCGAGGAGAACGGCAGTATGTGGGAAGTCGATTATCCATACTGGAATGACGCTTACAGTGCCTTTTGCCATGTGTTGACCCAGATGGATGCAGAAACGGCAGACAGCGTTCTGCTGGATGAGATGGTCTATCTGATTGCCAGGGACAACGAAGCAGAGGGATTTATACAGGAAACCACTTTCCAGACCAAATGGTTTGAGTGCCTCTGCCGCAGAGCCGCCGCCTCCAATGAGAGTGAGGCCAAGTGGCAGTTTGCCGCCTATCTGCCGGAATGTCTATGCAGCCAGGAAGTCAAAGATATGATTCTGGATTTCGCAAAGGACTCCAATGAATATGTGGGCCGTCGGGCGCTTTTGGCGATGCCCTCTCTGCGTCCTGACTGTGTGGAGCAGTTCGCTCCGCTGTTTTGGGAGCGCAGCTGTTACTCTCCTGAACTTCAGGAATACCAGCGGATCGCCGTTCTGGTTTCACTGGATGCCATCCATTCCGACCTGCTTCCACAATATTTGGAACGGGCCAAGCAGGATGGCCGGAGCTATCTGCTGGAACACGCAGAAAGGATTGAAGGAGGACTTGCTATGAATGAAAAACTATTTCGCCCCCAATTTAATCAAATGGAAACCACCGAGAAGCAGGCGCTGATGAAAAGCCTGGCTGCTCGTTATGATATGACTTTTCTCGGTCTGCATACCTTTGACCGCTGGGGCCAGAGCTGTACTACTGGCATATTCAGGAAAGATGGCCGGGAATTCGTCTTTGTCCCAGGCGATACCGTTACATTAGGCTGGGAGCAGTTTACTGTGGGGCTGAATCAGGAGAGCCGGGAGGAACTGGAGTACCTGTTCCAGGAATGGGAAATAGAGCAGAATCCGGCAGACTTCATCAGAGAGAGCATGGCTCCTGTCCGGCAAGTGGCCATCGGTCCCATGCTGGCAGGCCGGAAGCTGGAGGAAATCAACTGGGAGCCGGTCAAGAACGACGATCCCAGACTGACTGCCCATCCTGACTGGCTGAAGGAGTTCCGGGATTTTGCCTGGAGTGACAGCAGTAGTCTTACTTTGCATCAGTCGGCCCGCATAGAACGGATGGAAGATGGATTTCAGACCTGGATCTATAACCACACAAACTACGATGAGCTTCTTGTCGGGCTGCAAAAGCAAGGCTTCTCCCTGCCCACAGCAGATGAGTGGGCCTACCTGTGCGGCGGCGGGTGCCGGACCCTGTTCCCATGGGGAGATGGGTTAGACTACTCCATGCGTCTGCACTGGTTTGAGGACATGGATGAGGACGAAAACAGGCCTTACGACATGGAAGAACCCAACTTCTTTGGTCTGTCCATTTCCTACGATCCCTATATGAGGGAAGTGGTGCAGGCTGATGAACTTACCACCTGCGGCGGCGATGGCGGATGCAATATCTGCGGAGGATTGGGGCCGTTTCTCGGCTTTCTGCCATGTTCGCCCCACTGCAAACCGGAAGTGCAGGAAGATAATGACTTGAATGGCGATTATGACTTTTACCGACCTGTCATCCGGGTGGAGAACCATGAGTGACGACAGAAGCTTGATACAAACGAAAGAAAGAGAGGTGCCAGCATGGGAGTATGGGGAATAAAAGCATTGGAGAGTGACGAGGAGGAAACCGACTGTAAGGGTTCCTTTGCCGGGTCTGTGCTCCTCTCCAAAGCAGAGTGGGACAAGGAGCAGTTTATCCGGGATCTGCAGGAAGAATGGGGCATTGTGGATGATGGGCCGGAAGAGGGCAGCGAAGATGGTGAGAACAGTGATGACGCTGTGGTAATGCGGGGCGGCGGCATGATGCTGATCGTGACACTCTTCTACGGTCACATCCCGGACAATGAAGCAGAGATCAACGCCGAAAACAACTATATGTGGCCAGAAGCCGTAGAAGCGGCCAAAGCGCATAAGGCCCATATCATGGTAGCGGTACTTGGTGAGGAGGAAACACTGCTGGAACGGGGCAAGCTGTTTACGAAGGCAATGGCAGTGTGCTGTAAGCAGAAATATGTTACCGGAGTATTTACCAGCGGTGTGGTGTTTGAACCCCGCTTCTACGAGGGCTTCGCCAGTATGATGAAAGAGGACGAACTGCCCATTTTTAACTGGATCTGGTTCGGCCTGTACTGGAGCGAGGGCGGTTTGAACGGTTATACTTACGGCATGGATGTGTTCGGCAAGGAGGAAATGGAGGTGCTGAACACCGACGCCGGGCCGGAGGATCTGCGGGACTTTTTGGCAAGCCTTGCCTCCTATGTGCTGGCGTGTGATGTGACGCTGAAGGATGGAGAGACCATCGGCTTTTCGGCAGACGATAAGCATACCATTACCCGCAGCTCCGGTGTCTCTCTGCCAGAGGACCAGATGACTTTGAAAATCGGATGGGGACCGTTGGATAGCGAGCCAGATGGTGGCAGTGATGACGACTGTGTGGTGGAAATGGATGATGCCAGCTGGCACTTGGAAACCATTAAGGAAAAGGCTCTTCCGGTGGATGAAATCAATGCCTGCAGCCATATGGCCATTTACCTGCGCTGGTGCATGGAGCATGACCTGATGGGCGAGGAATTCCTCGCGGAGTACGGAGAGGCAGTAGAAAAGGTCAAGGCTGATCCTGCCAGCGTGGATCTGCGAGAATTTATCCGAGATGAACTGGACGGGCAGCTGGCCGGCCCAATGTTCAGCAAAATTGGCCGGGCATTTGCTTCCTACTACTATGGGGAGCCGGACAGTCCCTATTTCCCCAGTGACATTGACAACTACGCAATCAGCGTCATCGGGCAGGAACGCAATTACTCTGATGAGATTCAAGACGAAGCCTATCTGTTCATTCCCTTTGACGAGGATTATTATCAGGCTATGGCAAAGGTAATTGGAGAACGTTTTGAAAACTGGAAGGGACAGAACTTTGACGAGGATACCCTGGAGCCTTCCGAAACGGCCCAGGCTATTATGGAATATTTGGACTGCGAATGTACTTATTTTCCCGCTATGGCAGATGATGACCCTGTTATGGCAACGTACAGCTATGCCAAGCGGGACAGTCTCCATGATGGCTTTGTTCCTGTCCTTATTCGAGCAGATGATGAAACGCTGCTGGAGTGCCTGGTAATGAACGCTGACCCGGAGCATGACTCAGATTACTATGAATTTGACCTCAAAACGGTAGAGGAGTATCGAAAGAAGATGCTCTCCGCTCCCGTCAAGGACGGAAAGGCGATTTTGGAAGAATTGATCGGCCAGCGCAAGGAAGAAGCAGAGGATGATGACATGAACTGGGAGGAAGTTCTTGGTACAATAGAGGGCGGCTATGATAACTGCCGTTTTTCCAGCTGCTGGGATCTGGATCGCCATATGACTTATCCTCTTATTCTGGCTAAAATTCCGGTAAAGAACCCTTGGGAGATCTTCGCCTGTCTGCCCTTTGGAAATTGGAATGAGTGTCCGGATACGCCGGAGCTGATGGCAGCGGCAAAATACTGGTTTGAGCAGTATGGCGCCATCCCTGCCGCCATGAGCCACGACGAGCTGGAGTTCCTACTCCCGGCCCCTGTTTCCAGGGAGAAGGCCATGGAAGCTGCCACAGAGCAGTACGGCTTCTGTCCGGATATCGTGGATCAGGAGCAGGATGACCCTACGGTGGGCAATCTGGCGGATGTCCTGCGGCAGTCCACGGTCTGGTACTTCTGGTGGGATTGATGGTAGGCATGACTAGGAACGAATACCTGAAGCGATATATTGAGCTGCAAAAGAAAGGCTGGAGCGGAGTGAGGACCAGCAAAACCAAAAGAAAAGCAAAATACGGTGGAATGTGGTATAATAGATACAATGACGAAACGGAGGTATTGATTGCAATGAGAAAAAATTTTGGAGCAAAACCATGGACTTATCCACAGCCGGTGCTGATGATTGCAACCTATGGGGAGGACGGTACGCCTGACGTGATGAACGCAGCCTGGGGCGGCATCAGCGACGATACGCAGATTTCTATCTGTGTCAGCGCGGATCACAAAACCACTAAGAATGTCCTGGCCAGAAAGGCATTTACCGTCAGCATGGCGGAGGCGCCTTATGTGAAGGAATGCGACTATGTGGGAATTGTGTCTGGAAACAAGGAACCGGACAAGTTTGCAAAGGCGGGATTTCATGCAGAACCGTCAGAGTTTGTAGACGCCCCGCTGATCAAAGAGCTCCGCATGGCCATTGAATGCAGACTGGTCAGCTACGATCCGGAAACCTGCCGTCTTGTTGGAGAAATTGTGAATGTCAGCGCAGACGAGGGCGTTCTTGGCGAGGACGGAACCATTGATCCAAATCTGCTGCAGCCCATTACCTTTGATCCAGTGCATAATGCATACAGGGTGATTGGAGAGAAGGTAGGAAATGCGTTTCGGGACGGACTGGAGCTGAAGTAATAAACGGCTGCAAAACTGGCGTTTTCACCTGATTTGGCAACAGAACAATGCGTCAGCTGCCAAAGACAGCGGCAGATATGTACAGAACAGCAGTATTTTTACGCCTTGCGTCAAACTGTCTTTGCAGCAGCGCAGCGCAAGGTTTTTTACTTTATAGGAAACTTGCGTTTATGGGATTGAAAGCTGCTAAAGGAGCGTGATTAAGTGGACATAATCGACAAACTTTTATATAAGCATTTATAATCCAGATGAAGAAATGTGTATGTTGTTTGAGAAAATTGCAGCTTCAGAAGGATTGTTCTGGAGGAAATCAGAGTGAAAACCTGGAATTTTGGAGATGCCTATGAAGGAGTTTTTGAATCATATAAGAAGTGCAGAAAATCCGATATCTGGTAATAGAAAAATTATAAATACCATAGCTGTATTGTTCCTTGGAATAGCTTTAGGGACTTTTTCAAAGTTCTTAGATTTTCGTCAAGCGGAACTTCCAAGTGTGCTTATGGTAATAGATGGAGCATTAGATGTCCATAATTTCTTAGGGCGTTTTGCAATTTGGGTATTGCTTGCATTGTGTATTTCTATTTATAGTAATTCTGCAATAAGAGCAGGCATTAATGTTTTAGCGTTTTTCGCCGGTATGGTTGCAAGTTACTATTTGTATTCAAACTATGCCGCAGGTTTTTTCCCGAGAAGCTACGCTATGATTTGGTTTGGTTTTACCATTATTTCTCCATTCCTGGCATTTGTCTGCTGGTATGCGAAAGGGAAAAGCAAATCGGCATTTATGCTGTCAATATTGATTTTAGCAGTATTGTTTAACATGACGTTCGTATATGGATGGGGATATTTTGAAGCACTCTCTGTTTTAGAATTGGCGGTTTTTCTTATTGGACTTACCGTTTTGAGAAGGGACACACTGAGGTGTTCTGTGCTAATGGGAACCATGAGTATAGCTCTTGCATTTTTACTTAACATGGTTATTCCATTCCGTTTTGGATAAATAACTTTCAGCTGTGCGCCTGGCTAAAGATGCATAGTCAGTCTATCAGGAATCTGAGCCAGGCGGAAAATTGATATTGAAAGATTTCACTGGCCGTCATCCTGCTAAATCTTTTTTAATATTGGAGCGGAATATGGAAGACTGGAACCAGCAGAATTAAGCGCATTGTCATATAAGCAAGAAACAATGGGACGAATAGGAGAGAACAATAAAAAACGGAAGTGACCGAGCAAAGAACAATAAAAATCTGAATTTTTAATTAGGAGATAAGTATGAAAAAAGAATTGAAACAAATCTTGTTTGTTTGTGTCTTTTTAATTATTGGATGTGTGCTTGGTTATTTTACAGCACTTAATCAAATGAACCAGCTTAGTGACCCAGAATACATTGCGCTTTGGACCAGTCAAAATATGTCTGTTCCTGAACCATTGGGATTTACAAGAAGTATTTTTTCTTTTGGATTGCTTTTTGCTGGAATACCCACAGGCCTGATGTTTTATAGCGGTATAGTTAAGAAATGGCTGACTCCTATCGCACCTAAAATCATAATTGGATTTGTTACTTTCCCGATTTATACACTTGTTGGAGTAATCGGTTCAATCCCTTTTATCATCTATAAAGGAATTTCTCTGTTTAGATACAACTCATATAATCAATAAAAATCAAGGGTTGTGGAAAAGCTCAGTTTTCTAAATTGACTCTTTGGGGAAGCGTGCTGGAAGGCCTGCAAAGCGGGAAGCATATTGGTTTTAAATAATGAGCAGAATACAATAACAGATGAAAGAAGGGAAGCTTGTGACTGCACAAATTGGCGAACAGTATTTTTGGAATAAAATCGATGAAACCAGAGGAAGAACTCTTCCTGTTCGTGGAGGAAAGTTTTAGCTTAGATTATAACACAAAAGCATGGTGGATAAAAGATTAGAATTATAATGGCAGGAGATTGAAACATGAAATCAGTTTTACTTATAGGACAATCAAACATGGCAGGGCGTGGGTATTTATACGAGGTTACGCCAATTTACAATGAAAACATTTTTATGCTCAGAAATGGCAGATGGCAGATGATGACTGAGCCAATCCACTTCGACAGATCAGTGGCCGGTGCTGGCCCGGCAGCATCGTTTGCTCAAGCATGGTGCAGTGCTAATAAAGATAAACAAATTGGACTTATTCCCTGCGCGGAAGGAGGTACTTGTATTGATGAATGGGATAGGAAAGGACCTCTGTTTCGCCATGCAGTCAGCGAGGCAAAGTTTGCTATGGAAACAAGCGAGCTGATTGCCATTTTATGGCATCAGGGGGAAAGCGACAGCTGCGGCGGAAGATATAAAAATTATTATCAGAAACTTAGTACCCTGGTTAATTCGTTCAGAAAAGAACTGGATGTTCCGGAAGTCCCGTTTATTGTCGGCGGTTTAGGAGATTATCTGGGCAAGTCAGGGTTTGGGAAAAGCAGCGTAGAGTATAATTTCATCAACCAAGAATTACATAAATATGCGGAAAACAATAGAAATTGTTATTTTGTGACTGGAAAAGAATTAAACCCGAATCCAGACGGAATCCACATCAATGCGGAGTCCCAAAGAAGATTTGGAATCAGATATTTCGAGGCATATCGCACCAAATCGAATGTGGACAGGCCACTAGATAATGAAACAGAGCTAGTAAAAGCATATTGTGAAAAAGAACAAACCATTGCCGAAAAAAGATACAGAGCGTTAGAGCAATTTACGTTAGGAAAAGGTTCCATGGAAGAAGTAATGAAATTTTTCTGATTACGCCTTGCAGGTGATGAAAACGGCAAGGAGGAGGATTATAGGGGGCTGGACTTGTCTGCGGAGTTTGAGACACTTTCTCATGATGTGATTGAATGCCATTCCGGCTTTTCGGAGAGCCGGGCAGCGCTGCTGTCGAAAAAGAAAGGACAGAACATGATGAAATTACAAAAATAGGAGATAACGATTATGAATGGAGTCGTAATACTCGTCGGCCTTCTGCTGACAGCTGCTATTTTAGCCTTGTTTCTGGAGAAAAACTGGTTTGGCCTTCTCCTGTGCGTTTTCGCCCTGTTTTTGATATTTGGCACAGGACGCCATACATAAAAGAGACCGCAGATTTTGGGAAATGGAAGCAGGGAAAGAAGACCGCTGTCTTTTGTCAGCCAAAGCCAAAAACAGGTGAATTAGACAAGAATCTATGATATAATAAAGGCAGTTGATACAAGCTGTAAACCACATGGTAAGAAAGGTCCGTCTATGGCTCAATGGTGGAGGCACCGCCAGTTTCGGTGTTTCGATATAAAAATAAATGATTTTGCGAGGAGACCGCATCTGGCCATGGATGGGGTTTTCCTTTCACGGCTTTTCATGCCCTGCGCTAAGCTGCTGCGATGGCAGTACAGCGCGGGGTTTTTTATTTCATAGGAAAGAGCGTCCTATGAAATAAAAAATGTTCCGCAGGCGGAGAATTCTGCAGAGCAGAATTCTTTCTTATTTCCCGAATGGAGGTGTGGAGATGAAATACTATATGTATGCGGAGAATCAAACTGTGCAGACGCTGAGGGAGATTTTGGAGGAGGAGGCGCAGAGAAATCCTATGTGGACGCTTCAGGAACTGTTTGCCATGTGCAGAAATCTCTCTTTTCTCGATGACGTTCCGGAAAATGCAGATTATTTTGATGAGATCTATCTGATATTTGCAGAGCTTTTTACGGAATTTAACCGGTATGGCCAGTTTGACGGCGGATCCTGGGACCTGCAGAATGTACGGGCGTTTTCTGCTGACGAGGAGTCGGAAAAGGAGCTGATTTCTGCGTTGGATGCGCTTTATTCCGGAATGATTCAGGGACGGAAGAGAGTTTTAACCGCCAGGTGGGAGAAGGAAGGAACCTGGCAGGAATGGAGACAGCATATTGGGGAGCTGCGGACAGAGACGGCAGCTGTCTGGCCCACAGAAACGGGATCTGGCTGGACAGAGGAAACAAGGACGGAGGAACCTGGGAATACGAAAAAGAGCCGGGGAAACAGAAAGAAAAGAGCGGCAGTATCAGCCGTTGTTCTGGCTGTCCTGCTGTCGGCAGCCGGCTGGCTGGCTTATAAAAATATCAACGCGCTTTATCGTTTTCTTCCTGCCGTCCAAGGGGATGAATGTACCAGCCAGAACGGAGTTCTGATCCGTGAGAAGGATGGAAAGCCTTTTACCGGACGGATTCATTCTGAAAGTGGGAGTACGCTGTCCGTTTACACTTATAAGTACGGTCGGCTGGATGGTCTGGACGTCGTCTATTATAATGGCGCTGTAAAGGAAACTGGTTTCTGGAAAGAGGGGAAGCAGGACGGCCTCTTTACTCTCTACACCACAGAAGGAGTTCTGGTGGATTATGCAAACTTCAGGGATGGGGAACGCCACGGCCTGACGCGCCAGTATGATGCAAAAACAGGGAGAATGACCTGTGAGGGGAATTTTAAAAACGGCCAGATGGAAGGAACCTGGACGCAGTACGATCCATATACCGGCATGGCTGTGATAGAGCAGACCTACCGGGACGGTGCGCTTCACGGACCTGCAAAGCAGTATTATGAGGACGGCCAGCTTCATATTGATATGACTTATGAGAACGGAATTCCGCAAGGGCCTTATAAAACCTATTACCCCGGAGGCCAGATCCAGGTGGAGGACAGTCTGGAAAACGGATCCTACAGCAGCCATGTTAAAATGTATGAGGAGGATGGAACGCCTATAGAGATAACATGGGGAACATCCGGCAGCGGGATTGGCGATACAAAGAAGGAGGAAGTTACGATTACAGAAGAATAACGTGACAGAGAGAATAGGAAAACAGGAAAAAACAGAGCGGAGGAGGAGACGATATGACTTTACTGGAACAGTGCCAAAGATGGAATAAAAACGACGAATTTCAGAAAATAATAGACGCCCTGGAAAAAATACCGGCTGAGGAGCGCACGCCGGAGGAGGATTCGGAGCTGGCCAGAGCTTACAACAATTTAGCGCAGCCTGGGGAAAAGGAATTGTTTCAGAAGGCCATTGCCCTGCTGGAACCTCATGAGGAATACTTTGCAGGCGATCACAGCTGGAATTTCCGGATGGGATATGCCTATTACTATCTGGATCAGGAGGGGCCTGCCCTGCGTTATTTTGAACAGGCGCTGGCAGCTCGTCCAGGGGATGAGGACACGGAGGAGCTTATTGAAGACTGCCGCAGCCGTCTGGTTCTGCCCCGGTTTGATAAAAATTTCAGGGAGAGGACAGAGGAGGCCTGGGCCGCCTTTGCAGAGATTGAGAAGGAGCTTCGCAGTATTATGGACTCTGATACAATGCGGGAGCGGGGAGAGGAGCTGATGGAGCAATGCAGCACCGCCCTGGAACTGGCCTTCCATTTTCCTGCCTTTGAGCTGGGCTTTAACGGGGGAAAATATGAGCTGATTCTCAGCGCGGAGGGCGTCCGATCCAGCCTGTTTCCTCTCGTTTATTTTAAACGCCATGCGCCGGAGCCAGTCCGGGAACACTGGAACATTTTGGTGGGGCGTCAGCCGTCAAAGGAGTTTATCCTCCGGACAGGAGAAACAGAGATTCAGGCGGAGGATGTGCAGACATGGGCCAGGCAGGAGGACGGCCGGATTTTTCTGACGCTCTGGTGCGAAAAGCTGATTCCGCTGATGAGAGAGGATGAGAGCAGGGCGTGGTGGATTTTGTACACGCTCGTTGACCAGACGCTGGGAGAAATATCTTCTGTCGCGCTGATTGGCCGTTTAGATATAACAGAGCAGCCGCCGGAGGAACCGTCCTTCCTGCTTTCTGAGCTTCCCCAGACGCTTTTGGATATGGGGTGCAGTCTGTGGGACGATGCAGAGAGCTACCTGGACAGCAGCTATGTGGGCTATGAAATGAAGCCGGTGGAGGATCCGGAGGCTGACTGGCGGTTTGACGTCTTCTCCGGTTCCGCCCGTCTGCCAGTGCTTATTAACGAATATATGAGCGGGGAGAGCGAAACGGCAGACGAGTATCACATGGATGGAATTGCAGCCGGATTTTTATATTTTCCGCTGGAAGGCTTTTCAGGGGAAAACAGGGCTGAACAGATTTTAAAATTCCGGGACGCGCTTCAGGAGGCGGTCAGAGGCCAGGCGGGGGACGACGCGGCTGATTTTCTGGGAGGAGCCACTGGCCTGTACTATGGATATCTGGACTTTATTGCCTGGGATCTCCCGGCTGTGCTGGATGCGGCCAGGGACTTTTTTGCCGGGACGGAGCTGGCCTGCGGCGGTTTCCATGTATTCCGCAGGGGGCTGGGAGCAGTGCGGCTGTGGGAACAGGAGAAAGAACCGCAGATCGATCCGGAGACCGGATCCCTGCTTACGGCAGAGGATATAGAAAATCTGGAAGCGTTTGACGACGGCATTTCCGGGTATTTTGGGAAAATGCTTCAGTATCTGGAGGACTTTGTGAAACGGGGCGTGGAGACAGGAAAATTTACGGAGCGCCAGGCCCGCCAGGATCTGCAGATAGCCCTGTGGTATTCCTTTGCCTGCAGCAATCTGGATGAATACCGGTATTATTACAAGGCGGCCCAGTGGATGCCGGATTCTGAGAAAAACGCCAAAGGCTGCGCCACATGGTACTACCGGTATTCGGTGGCGCTGACGTACTGCGGACGCCTGGAGGAGGCTCTGGATTATGCGGAGCAGGGAACAAAGGAAGAACCGGATTACCCGTGGATCTGGCTGCAGGCGGGAAAGCTCAGAGCCCATTTTGGGGACAGGGAAGGCGCGCTGGAGGCTGCAGCCCGCGGCCTTTTGCTGGAACCGGGCGACTATGAGTTTCTGACATTAAAGAAAGAGATTGAGGCCGGAGAGCCGCTGGAGCGGATGGAATACCACTGGATCAATCCAGGCGCAGATCAGGCGCTTCAGCAGGGAAGGGATGAGGACGCAGAAAATAAACGGAGATCCATTTCCTGTATTACTGTAAACCAGGAGGGACTGGAGCGTTTCTGGGAAATATTCGGCCCGAAGCCAAAGCAGTACGTTCCCAACGCGCCCTATACCCAGTTTCCCTATACGGTGAAAGGCAGTACGATTGATCTGGTCTTCCAGATGAACGAGGCGGGCATGTCCAAGCTGAATGCAGACTGGCTGAGGCAGGTAAAAAGCTGGTTTTCAGACGGGCGGTGGCTGGCTCGGAATCATCCGGACGGCAGAGCGGCAAAGCTCAATGCGGCGCTGGTGGGCCTGGACTGCCAGATTGGCCTTTTCTACCAGCTGTGCGGGGCGGAGGAGTATTTTCAGATTTTCCTGCGCCCGGATGGAACGGAGATAGAGGGTTCCTTCTGGTCGTCAGAGGAGGGAAGAGATACGGCGTTTTATACAGAGGAGGAGATGGATGTGGTAGAGCGCCATATTTCGGCCTGCTTCGGAACCATTGAAAACGTATTTCATGAGCTGGTATCCCCGGATATCCATGTGGACGTCTGTATGATTCCTCCGGAAGGGGAGCGGGATTATGTCACGCTGGTTACGATGGGCATGGGGGCCCGTCCGATGAACGTGCCCGGGGAATTGGCGGAGTATAAACTGGAACGTGCGGAGCTGGCCATCGCCTTGCCGCCTGACTGGAAGCTGGATCAGGAATCTATGAAGGACGAGAAATGGTACTGGCCAGTGCGTCTGCTGAAAACGCTGGCCCGCCTGCCGATTACATCGGATACCTGGCTGGGCTGGGGACATACGGTGGATAACAAAAAGCCCTTTGCAGAGAACACGAAGCTTTGCGCCGCCGTTTTGACAGAACCGAAGAATATAGAAGAAAACGGCTTCATCTGCCAGCTGCCCGGAGACAGACCGGTGAATTTTTACCAGGTCATTCCCCTTTACCGGGAAGAATTGGAATATAAGATAAAACAAAGCGCGCAGGAACTGTTGGAAATCATGGCGGAAGCTGGATTTGTGGCAGAACCGGACAGACGGAACTATGCTGAAGAAAAATAAAGAGGGAGAGGATTGGAGCGCTTTACTAGATGTCGTGCCATCTATGTTTTATGTGTTAACAGGATATGTGATAATTATGCTTTTAGCAAATACCGCCGCTGTCGCTATGATGTGGAAGAGAAAATAAAAATCGATTCTGGACAACAGAAAGGAGTAGATGGTGGGGATAATAGATGATAATATAAACGCGGCAAATAAAAGTTTCCTTTATTTTCTTCATGAAGAGAATAAATTTGACAAAAAATCTTTCTGGGATCTGTGTAGTTATATTGAGACATTAGACAGTGTAACGGTTCCGGAACTAAGAAAATTATATTTTATTCAGAATCAACTAATACGGCACATGGTATATCATTTTGATGATAATGATATGAGTGAAATTTCTAATCTGCCATCAGATTATTGGAACTATGCTGAGCAGTTAGAAACTGCGATAAACGCTATAGAAAATATTACCATATGAAGAAGAGGGAATGCTTATAATATCCTTAGGCGATATTACAAAAGAGCAGGAAGACGCTTAATATTATGAATATGCCTTAGCGTCAGTGTACAAGAAACACCAGAGATAGGAGACGTTCAGATGGACATCAGGGAATTATGCTGTTTATTGAAATATGCAGAAACAACAGAGGAGATTGACGGGAAACGGGAGGGAATTCTGGGGCTGCTTCCGGCAGCAGAAATCATGATCGACTATGATCAGCAGAACTGGACGCATCAGTATGATCTCTGGCAGCACAGTCTGCACACCGTTCTCGGAGTGCCGCGGGGAATAGACGACGATATGCTGTATCTGGCGGCCCTGCTGCACGATGCGGGAAAGCCGCAGTGCCAGACTCAGGGGGAACGCGATGGAAAACCAAATATGCATTACTACGGACATCCTGAGAAAAGCCTCCAGCTTGTGAAAAGAGAGATTGTTCCGACGCTGGAATGGAATGGGGAGTTTTTGTCAGAAACAGAAAAAAAGCGGCTGTTTTATTACGTTGCATTTCATGACGATCATGTGAGCTTCAGGAAAAAGCATTTGAGGCGTCATTTAAAAATCGCTTCGTTTGAGGAATTTCAAAAGCTGATGCTTCTTCAGACCGCGGACGCAAAAGCCCACATTCAGGTTCCAGTCATAGAGGAGAGAGTGCAGATTTGCGAGGCTCTGGCAGGAGAATACGGGAGAGAGCTGTACCAGAGTATCATAGAAGAGAAAAAAGCGCAGGCGGGCAGAAGAATCTGACCGCCTGTACGTCCCGCAGAAACTCTCGTGGGCTATCTCCTGGCTGGCAGCTGAATTTCTGTCAGCCAGTCCTCCTCAGAGTCCTTATTCCAGATACCGTCGATATAACATTCTCTGGCCGGGCCGGTTATCTGATAACCATTTTCCTCGGCATACCGCATAATATAGGCGTAGGCTTCTCCGATTCTCTCATAGGGACCTTTGTGATAAATGCTGATGACGCGGGTTTCTGGAATTTCACGAAATTTTATTCTGCCGCTTTCCATTCCGCGGCTGGCGACCGCCTCGTTGTGCCGGATATGGATCTGTTTTTCCCTGTATTCTCCATCCAGATATTCGCAGAATTCATAAGCCGGTTCGGCGCACTTTATGCCGGGATTCAGCTGAAGGAATTCTTTTCCAAGAGAGGGGATCCACTGCATTACGTCTTGGTGACGCTCCAGCGTCGTTTCTGAATAATAAACGACAGCGGCTGGAATCGTTTTTTCTGTGATCTGATACTTCATTTCTATATCCTCCAAAATATAATTGATAATAGAGAGGCGGGCGTCGATTTCCTTTCTCTGAGCGGTCAGAAGCTTTGCCTTATCAGACAGAATTTTTTTCCTGTCTGCTCCGGAACAGATCGTTTTAATTTCGTCGATAGACAAATCCAGCTGGCGGTAAGCTTTGATTTCAGCGGCGTCCTCCAGCTGCCTGGTTTCATAAAAACGGTACCCGGTCCACGGATCAATAAACGCCGGTTCCAGCAGGCCCTCCTTCTCATAAAAGCGCAGAGCTTTTACCGTAAGATGGGAAAGCTTTGAAAATTCGCCGATTTTCAGCATTTGATATCCTCCTCTCTGTGTAGTATCAGTCTAAATCCTCCTCTAAGAGCAGAGTCAAGTAAAAGTATAAAATATTTTTAACAGGATTCCAACTTTTTCCAGGACTTTTCCATCTAAAGAATATGACGGCTGTGAAAGAGCCGCAAAAAGATATTCTCATTTATGGAGGTTTAAGATTATGAAGAAAAGAAATATTGCAGCAGTGATTATGACCACTCTGGTTCTTGCCACAGGATGCGGGGCAAAGGAACCTGCCAAGACACCGGCGCCCTCTAAGGCTGAAACAGAGGCAGTTAAGAATGAAGAGACAGTTAAAAGCGAGGAGTCTGCGGACGTGCCTGCAGAGAAGGAAGACGCAGAGACTTCTTCTATCACAGGAACCATCGAGGATATCAAGGATTTCATGTTTACGATTGTAGACGGCGCGGATGCGTATTCGTTATCCTTTGATGAGAAACCCAAGGGTCTTTCTGAGGTGAAGGAAGGAGACAAGGTTACAGTAACCTACACAGGAGAGCTGAGCGTAGTGGATGCGTTTACAGGCACTGTCATTTCCGTTGAAAAAGCCGCAAAATAAATAGAAAGTACGGGAAAGAGGACGTTTTTCTGCAGCCTGCAGGGAAAGGTCCTTTTTTCATCAGCTTGTGATGGAATCATGCCGCGTTCTATGATAAGATGAACAGAAATAAGAAAATTTGCAGAGACAGTTTTGGCAGCAGGGAGGCGGACAATGGAGGAGAAAGATTTCAGGGCACTGTTAGATACAAAAGAATATGAATTTTTAAAAACAAATCCCAGGCTGGGGGACAGAATCATGCTGCTTGGTCTGGGTGGAAGCTATGCTTATGGGACAAACTGCGGAACCAGCGATATTGACTTTCGGGGGATCACTTTGAATCTTCCATCGGATCTGCTGGGTCTGACAGAGTTTGAGCAGTACGAGGATCTGCATACAGATACGGTCGTCTACTCTTTTAATAAGATTGTAAAGCTTCTTCTGGAATGCAATCCCAATACCATTGAGATTCTGGGGCTTGACGAGGAACAGTATCTGATTCTGCCGCCTCTGGGAAGAGAGCTTCTGGAGAACCGCAGCATGTTTTTATCGAAGCGGGCGGCTAAGTCCTTCGGCGGCTATGCCAGCGCCCAGCTGCGCCGTCTGCAGAATGCCATTGCCAGGGATTCCATGCCCCAGAGAGAGCGGGAGCAGCACATATTGAATTCGGTGAACCATGCGCTGGAAGACTTTCAGCGAAGGTATGATCGGTTTGAACAGGGAAGCATTCGTCTCTACATCGGACCGTCAGAGAAGCCGGATCTGGAGACGGAAATTTTCGTGGACGCAGCGTACAGGCATCTGCCTCTGCGGGAGTATGAGACCATGTGCTCGATCATGTATAAGGTGGTAAAGGATTACGACAAAATCGGAAAACGGAATAAAAAGAAGGACGACAATCATCTGAATAAGCACGCCATGCACCTGCTCCGCCTCTTTATGATGGCCATTGACATTTTAGAGAGAGGCGAGATACGGACAAAGAGGGTTAAAGAGCAGGAGCTTCTTTTAAAGATTAGAAACGGCGGTTTTCAGAAGGAGGATAAAACCTTTGCCCCGGAGTTTTACGATCTCCTGGCAGATTATGAGAAGCGTCTGAATCAGGCCGCCAGGGACAGTGCTCTGCCAGACAGCCCTGATATGAAGCGGGTGGAAGAATTTGTGGAGTATGTGAACCGGAAAGCGCTGGAGGTGTAGGATGGAGCGGGATATTCAAAAGGAAATCAGAGAAAAACTCAGGGAAATTGAGGAAAAAGAGCAGGTCTTTATTCTGCTGGCAGTGAAACAGGCCTTGGGCGAAGGGGAGCGCCGCCTGCAGAATGCGGCTGTCCGGCAGTTTATTGAAGAGGAGCTGCGCCGCCAGAAGCAGCTTGCGGATCAGATGAAGGACGACAGAAACAATAACTGGGAGGCGTTAAACCGTGTGTTTCTCGAACTTCTGAAAGAGGAGCAGAGGCAGGAGGGATAAAAGGATTTCTTAGGCAAAAACTGCAGGCGTTCATGCGTCTGCAGTGAGAAAATTCTGCCTGCTACTTGACATTACATAGTAGTAGGTATAATATAGTATTATAAAATCAACAGTACCAGAGAAAGGCAGAGTACACATATGAACGCACAGTTTAAAAAAGGTGTTCTGGAGCTGATTGTGCTGGAATCAGTCCGAGTCAGGGATCGGTACGGCTACGAGCTGGTGGAGGAGGTGTCGAAGGTGGTCGATGTAAATGAAGGCACGATTTATCCGCTTTTGAAGCGTCTGACAAACGAGCGGTATTTTGAGACGTATCTGCGGGAGTCCACAGAGGGGCCTCCGCGGAAATATTATCACCTGACGGCGGCGGGCGTTCTGTACCGCGACAGCCTGGAGGCAGAGTGGAATCAGCTGACAGAGAGAGTAGGACAGTTTTTAGAGGAGTGCAGACATGGATAAGAAGACATTTTTAGAAGAACTCAGGTCATCGCTTTCCGTCCTTCAGGAGACGGAGCTGAATGACATTATGGACGAGTACGAGCAGCATATTGATATGAAGGTGCAGAGCGGCCTGACAGAGGAGGAGGCGATTGCCGAGTTTGGAAACAGGAAGGAGCTGACAGCAGAAATTCTGGAGGCCTATCATGTGAGAGCTGATTACGAAGCTGGACAGAACGGACCGGAAAAGAGAGAGGCGAAGGAAAAAATCAGCCTGTGGAGCCGCGTGGTTCAGCTGTGGGATTCTGAAAGAAGAGCTGTAAAGAGGCAGATTCTGCGGTGCAGAGACTGGTTTCACAAACTTTTTGGAAAGCAGAAGGCGGCTGTTTCCAGAGAAAAGGAGAAGAGGGCGCAGAGAAACGGCAGGGAGGATGGAACGGCACAATCCGGGTGCATGAATTCTGTGAGCCAGAAGATAAACAGGATGTCCAGAAGAACCGGGAATTTGTTTTCCAGACTGTTTGCGCAGAGCGTGAGAATGATCTCCTGGTGCTGCCGTCATATCTGGACGACAGCTCTGTGGTGCGTAAAGGCCGGGTGGAACGTACTCTGGATTTTCTTCGCGCTGCTCTGCGGCGGTTTCGGCCTTCTCAGCCTGTTCGGTCTGGGAGTGCTGGCGGTGCTGCTATGCCAGGGATATCCGCTGGCCGGAGCGGCCATCGGCGCGCTGGGAGTCAATTTAAGCCTGTTTTCAGCGGCCGGCCTGGGCCTGACGTTTCTGTGGAGACGGGAGAGAAACGGAGAGAATGGAGAGAAGCGTTCCGCTATACAGGAAGAGGAGGAAGAAAATTATGTGTAGAATACAGAAGATTTTGCTGGGAACGTTTCTAGCCGGAGTGCTGATAAGCGGAATTGGAACAGGCACAGCCATTGCAGAATACTCCTCCTTCACTTACCTGGGAGAGCGCGTTCTGGGCCAGGATAAGATGACGACGACAAGCCTTGACTACACCTTTTTCCCGGAAAAGGGAGCGATTCGGATTTTTCCCAGCCAGTACAGCTATTATGGGGGAGACGTGCTGGAGCTTTTAGAAGATCCGTCTGTTCCGGAGGGAACGGTCCGGTTTGAAATTACCTGCAATCCAGACCTGGCGGAGCCGTTTCTTCATTTTACGGAGTTTGAGGAGGAGATGCCGGCCGTTCAGGGAGTCCTGGATTTAAACTGGAGAAGCTATACCAGCTTTCCACTCTGGATGGAAGCCAAAGATCAGATGATTGAGGATTTGAAAAATAAGAGCTTCGCCAGCTACCGCCTGGAGGCCATTGAAAATATCTCCATAAAGGTAAATCCTGCATCCAGGGAATTTATTCTGTTTGAGGAGTAGAGACTGAAAAACGACTTCGCTTTTCCAGTCGGCTGCGTTTTTCCAGCCGGTGCTCTTGACAAATCTCGACAAATATTGCAAACTATAATAAGTGGTTTTAAAAACCAGATAGCAGGTTGGAGGGATTTGAAGTGGTGGAGATAATAACGGACTCTTCTGTGCTGTACACAGAGGAGGAGGCGAAGGCGGCAGGCTTTGAGGCGATTCCCATGTGCGTTCACATAGGAGACATGGAAGGCAGGGATCTGAAGATTGATAAGGAGGAATTTTACTGGCGTATCGCAGAGGGGCAGGTTCCCCGTTCCTCCCAGCCGCCGATTGGAGATGTGGCGGAGGCCTATGAGCGCTATCCGGAGGCAGAGATCCTGAATATTGCCATTGCAGACGGCCTTTCAGGCACATATCAGGGGGCCTGTGCAGCCAGGGAGCTGATGGATCATGGGGAGAGAATTACCGTCTTTAACAGCAGAACCCTGTGCGGCCCCCACCGGTATATGGTGGAGAAGGTTCAGCGGATGAAGGAGGAGGGAAGAAGCCTTTCAGAGATGCTGCGGTGGCTGGAATGGGCGGCGTCCCACACGGAATCCTTCCTGATTCCCCAGGATTTCTCGTTCCTGAGACGGGGCGGCAGACTGACTCCGGTGGCGGCGGCTCTGGGCTTTGTGCTGAAATTGAAGCCTGTGATGAAGCTGACGGAGGATGGAAAGAGGATTGACAAGTGCTTTGTAAAACGCACCCTGTCGGCGGCTGTAAAGGGAGTGATTGAGCATATGAAGCAGGCGGGAGTCTGCGAGCGGCACATCGCCTATGTGGTTCACGCCGCGGCCCTCCAGGAGGCGGAAAAGGTCAGGGAAATGCTCAGCCAGGCCTTCGCCGGACTGGAAATTCACATAATGGATTTAAGCCCTGTATTCGTGACGCAGGGAGGGCCGGGATGTATCGCCATCCAGTATATTGAACGGTAAGCGCAAAGCGGCAGAACAGAAAAGAGGTGCTCTATGAAGCGGTTCAGCAAAAAGGAGATTTTTTCCATTCCCAATCTGATGGGCTATTTCCGCATTTTGATGATTCCTGTGTTCTGTTACCTGTACATAGGAAAACAAAGGTATCTGGCGGCCTCGGCGGCCGTTCTCCTGTCCAGTCTCACCGATTTGTTCGATGGAAAGATTGCCAGAAAATTTAACATGGTTACAGAGCTTGGAAAACTGCTGGATCCGGTGGCGGACAAGCTGACTCACGGGGCCTTAGCCCTGTGCCTGGCGCTCCGTTACCCTTTGATGTGGGCTCTGATTCTTCTGCTGATTGTGAAGGAGGGATACATGGCCGTCATGGGGGCCGTCCTTTTGAAAAAGGGGAAAAAGCTGAACGGCGCTATGTGGTTTGGAAAGGTGTGCACAGCCGTCCTCTTTGCAGGGCTACTGGTTCTGTTTTTATTCCCTCATCTGCCTCTTTTCTGGGTAAACAGCCTGATCCTGGGGATGATGGCAGTGATGATTTTTACTCTTTTAAATTATATTCCCGTCTTCAGGCAGATGAGACGGGAGGCAGGAGGGCAGAGGGGAGAATAGCCGCTTTCAAGGAATGTCAGCGCCTGCTGCCGTTTATTCTTGAATTGTGTGATTTGGTATGATAAAATAAAGATAAAATTTGAATTTTGTTTTTATTTAAAAAAGGGGGACGACATGCCGAAGGCAGCTTATTCTGAGGAGGACAGAGAGCGCATCAGAACGGATCTTGTCAGAGCTGGGCTCGAACTGATGGCAAAACAGGGCATACAGCATACGACTGTGGAGCAGATATATAGAAAAGTTGGGATTTCGCGGACGTTCTTTTATTCTTTCTTCGCAGCAAAAGAAGATTTGATCGTTGAAGCGCTGTACCTTCAGCAGCCTAAAATCATTGAATATGTACAGAAACTGATGGCTGATCCCACTTTGAGCTGGCGTGATGCTGTGAAGCAATTTCTCTGTTCCTGCTGCTATGGAGAAAAACATGGCATTGCTGTTTTAACAGTTGAAGAACAGCAGCTTCTGTTCAGACACCTGTCAAAGGAGAGCTGCCGAATATTCCGCCAAAAGCAGTTCCGCCTGTTTGGAGAAATTTTAGAAAACTTTGGGATAAAGGCAGACACAGAAAGGATTCATCTGTTTACGAATCTGAGTTTAACCGTAATGGTTGTGCGCAGAGCAATTCCCCATGTGCTGCCCCTGTTTGTTCCCGAAGCTGCCGACGCGACCGTTGATTTTCAAATAAACGCCATTGTCGACGCCCTGGAACAATTAAAAACAACGCCTATGCCTTAAACAGCAGGCATAGGGAATCCGTCCGAATGATATACTTTGGCCTTATATTCAGGCGGATTTTATTTTAAGAAAAATAAAAACAAATTCAAATATTTATACTTATTTTTCTGGGCAGGTACGAAAGAACAATAATTGGGAGGAAGAAATATGGGATTTTTTGGCAGATTGTTTAAGGGACCTCAGGTAGACATGGAAAAGAGCAGTGCAAACGCAAAGAAAATGCGCGTTCTGTTTAATCAGGCTGTAGAACAGGGGGATGATTACAGGCTGATTTTCGGCTATACGGAGGACGTGAGCCGGTTTAACTATGGATTTGTTCATGGAAGCAAAACAAAGATCGGCAATTTAATTGTCGGATGGAACGAAGCAAGCCAGACAATTGTGGTTATTCCCACAGTACCTGACCTTTCCGGCTGCGGGGATCCGGCGTATTACCGCCGCTCTGAAATTTTGAAGGCATACCGGAATAAATACCCCACCGATGCCTTCATTATTTATCCAGATAAAAAGGGATACATCGGTATCAATGCCTATGACTGGCTGGAAGATGAAAAACTGTATGTTTATGTGTCGCAGGAAGAAGAGCTGGCCGCTTTTACGGACTTCTTTATGAATCGCTTTGCCACAAAATAAGGGAAAAGACACCTGCCAGAGAAATGAAACAGAACAAGACAATGCGGAGGCTTCACGGCCCCCGCATTATTTTTTTGCCTGCGGAGAATTCTGCAAAACAGGATTGAGGAAAGCCGGGATTCGTGGTAGGATACGAGAAGGACAAGATGGAAAAGACGATATACAAAAAAGACGCGGTGAGGAAGAAGCCGCAGGAGGAACGATCATGCTTGCAGATTACCATGTCCATTCTGATTTCAGCTGGGACTGCCAGACGCCTATGGAGGCGCAGGTGAGAGCGGCCATAGGGGCCGGGATGGAGGAACTGTGTTTTACAGACCATGTAGATTATGGGGTTCGGACAAAGGCGGGAACGTTTCCCTACAGAGACGTCAGGGAGGAGCTTGCCCGCCTTCAGAAACGATATGAGGGACAGATCCGCCTGAGATACGGGGCAGAGTTCGGCGTCCAGACTCATACGACTGCATCCTACCGGAAGGACGTCAGGGAGGAACCCTTCGATTTTATCATTTTATCCTGCCACCAGGTGGACAATCTGGAATTTGACAATCAGGCCTACCAGAAGGGAAAGAGCCAGAGAGAATACAATGAGGGCTATTACCGGGAAATTCTGGAAACGGTCCGGCAGTTTGATGGCTACAGCGTGCTGGGACATCTGGATATGATTCTGCGCTACGACAGGCAGGGCCACTGGCCCTTTCGGGAATCCAGGTCTTTGGTGGAGAAAATTTTAGAGCAGGTGATTCGGAACGGAAAGGGCATTGAGGTCAATACCTCGTGCTTCCGCTACCAGATAGGCGATCTGACGCCGTCAGAGGACATTTTGAGGCTGTACCGGGAAATGGGAGGGAAAATCCTCACGCTGGGATCCGACGCCCACAGGCCGGAGCAGCTGGGAGAGAAATTCGGGCAGGTGAAGCGAAGGCTTCGTGAGCTGGGCTTTGACAGCCTGTGTACCTTTCGCCGGATGGAGCCGGAATTTCATCGGATTTAGCGTTGCTTTTTAACCAGATAGAAAACAGAGGAGAAACTTATGATACAGGACATTTTACCGCATAAATATGACAATTCGTTTAAACAGCCGGCGCTTGCAAAGGACAGCTTTCTATTGTACATTCACCGGGGAACGATTCTTCTTCGAGGCAGAGATGAACAGGGGGAAGAGAATCAGGAACAAGGAAAAAAACAGGATTACAGGGAGAAAATCTACGCCTCCGCCCACACCCTTCCTGCGCCGGACGCTTTGGAGCTTCCTGCGGCGGCCCAGCTGGAAGAGACGGGACTGATCCCAGGGCTTTCTGCAAGGGCAGAATACTTATTTTCCATTGACGAGATCCCGTATTTTATGGTGAGAAGCGCAGAAGGGGATCCAGCGTTAAAACTGGCAGAAGAGGAGAACCAGGAAACTTTTCAGGAGGACGGCAGCGGGAAGTTTTCCTTCCAGGGGCCGGCTTATTTTCGGATTATGCAGCCAGAATACCAGGCCTTTGCGGCCATCACGGCAGTCCAGCTGTTCCGGTGGAAGGAAAGCCGGAAATTCTGCGGCTGCTGCGGAAGCAGGACAGAGGACAGCAGGACAGAGCGGGCGTTAGTATGCACAAAATGCGGCCACACAGAGTATCCGAAAATCTGCCCAGCTGTGATTGTGGCGGTGATGGATGGAGACAGGCTTTTAATGTCCCGGTACAAGGGAAGGGCTTACCGCGGATACGCCCTGATTGCCGGCTTTGTGGAGATTGGAGAGACCTTTGAGGAGACGGTGCGCCGGGAGGTCATGGAGGAAGTGGGCCTTAAGGTCAAAAACATCCGCTATTACAAGAGCCAGCCCTGGGCCTTCACGGATACGGAGATGATCGGCTTTTTTGCAGAGCTGGACGGAGACGACGCCATCCGCCTGCAGGAGGACGAGCTTTCTGAGGCCGGATGGTACCACAGAGACGAGATTCCGGAGGACGTCTCCTCCATCAGCGTGGGAAGCGAGATGAAAATGGCCTTTAAGCATCAGAGAATTTAGCAGAACCATATCTTCAGGTAATAGGTCCTATTCCTTTTAATTAATTGACAAAAGACCGTTTGATTGCTATTATTGTTGATAAACCCGGCGAGGTTTGCCTATAGTTTGCGACAGCAGGCTGCAGGCAGGCAAGAGCCGTTTGAAGAGAAAAGGCAGGTAAGGGCATGAGCAGAATTGTATTATCTCTGCTGGTAGACAATACAGCAGGTGTACTGAGCCGTGTGGCCGGGCTGTTCAGCCGCCGCGGCTATAACATTGAAAGTCTCACTGTTGGAGAGACGGCAGATCCCAAGTATTCCAGAATGACAGTCGTTTCTCTGGGAGACCAGGAGATTCTGGAGCAGATTGAAAAGCAGCTCAGAAAGCTGGAGGATGTTCACGATATTAAGGAGCTTCGGTCCGGCCACTCCGTTTACCGGGAGCTGATTCTGGTGAAGGTGAGGGCCAACGCCAGCGAGCGTATGGCGATCAACGCTATCGCCGAGATTTTCCGCGCCTCTGTGGTGGATGTGGGAAAAGAATCCGTGACAGTGATGCTGACGGGAGATCAGTCGAAGCTGGACGCGATGATCAATCTGCTGGAGGACTATGAGATTTTAGAGCTGGCCAGAACGGGAGTGACGGGACTTTCAAGAGGCACGGAGGACGTGCGGTACCTTCCGTAGCGCCGTTTCACAGCGCCAGGCTGACGGAATACTGTAATTATTTCTTAATTTTCACCCTAAGGAGGAAGCGACAATGGCAAAGATTTATTACCAGGAAGACTGTAATTTATCATTATTAGAGGGCAAGACAATCGCCGTGATCGGCTACGGAAGCCAGGGACACGCCCACGCCCTGAATGCGAAGGAATCCGGCTGCCATGTAATTATCGGACTGTACGAGGGAAGCAGATCCTGGGCCAAGGCAGAGGCCGCAGGCTTTGAGGTTTACACAGCCGCTGAGGCTGCCAAGAAGGCCGATGTTATCATGGTTTTAATCAATGATGAGAAACAGGCAAAGATGTATAAGGAATCCATCGAACCGAATCTGGAGGAAGGCAACATGCTGATGTTCGCCCACGGCTTTGCCATCCATTTCGGACAGATTGTGCCTCCTAAGAACATCGACGTAGCCATGATCGCTCCGAAGGGACCGGGCCACACAGTAAGAAGCGAGTACCAGATTGGAAGAGGCGTTCCCTGCTTAATCGCAGTTGCCCAGGATTACACAGGCAAGGCTCACGACCTGGCCTTAGCCTACTCTCTGGCCATCGGCGGCGCGAGAGCAGGCGTGCTTCAGACCACCTTCCGCGAGGAGACAGAGACAGACCTTTTCGGCGAGCAGGCAGTTCTGTGCGGCGGCGTGACAGCCCTGATGAAGGCTGGATTCGAGACTCTGGTGGAGGCTGGCTACGAGCCGGAGAGCGCGTACTTCGAGTGCATCCACGAGATGAAGCTGATTGTAGACTTAATCTATGAGAGCGGCTTTGCAGGCATGAGATACTCTATCTCCAACACGGCTGAGTTCGGCGATTACATCACAGGACCGAAGATCGTGACAGAGGATACCAAGAAGGCCATGAAGCAGATTCTGTCTGATATCCAGGACGGAACCTTCGCTAAGAACTGGCTGTTAGAGAACCAGGTGGGATGCCCGCATTTCAACGCTATGAGAAAGAGAGAAGCAGCTCATCAGCTGGAGAAGACAGGACAGGAATTAAGAAAGCTTTACAGCTGGAACGACAGCAATAAGCTGATCGACAACTAGATTAGAATTTTTAGAATCAAATAAAAACGAGTGTGTGATAATGTGTTCAAAAGCGGAGGCCATTCTTCCAGAGATGGAAGGAGACCTCCGCTTTTGGATGGGCGCATTTTAATCAGGCCTGGGTTTAATTCTGCTCCGGCATACAGAATTTGACGAATTGGCTGGTCGTTTTCGTCACATAGGACGGATTGTAGGAAAAGCCAATGGTTCTCCTTCTGATGGGGGAAGCCAGAGGGATTTCGATGAGACTTCCCTCCTCCAGCTCTTTTCTCACGAAATCCTTGATCACGCAGCCGATTCCAAGGCCGATTTTGGCAAATTCAATGATCAGATCCATGGTGGTGGCCTCCAGAATATGGCGCGGCTCCACGTTATTCTCCGCGAACCAGGCGTCCACGTGGGCTCTCGACATATTATTTCGATCTAAGAGCATAACGGTTCCCTCGGAAAAAATATCCGTATCCCGCCCCTCACGCAGAAACAGGTTTTCCAGATAACTTTTCGTGCAGACAAATCCGTCGTTAATCTGCATCACCGGCAGAAACTTCAGATTCCGCCTGCTTTTCGGTTCCGCCACCAGGCCGATATCCAGCTGCTGCTGTTCCAGCATGGAAACGGTTTTGGCCGTGGACTGGCTCTCAATCGTAATCTTGATGTGGGGGTTCTGCTCGACAAAGCCCTTTAAATAAGGAAGCAGAACGTACTTGCAGAGGGTGTTGCTGACTCCTATTTTCAGCTGGCCGATGTTGAAATCCTTGATTCGGCGCAGCTCGTTTTCGCCGCGGTTTAATGTGTCGAAGGCGTTGCTCACATGGCTGAAAAGCACCTGGCCCTCCACAGTCAGCTGAACGCCTCTGGAGTTTCTGGTGAAAAGGGGAAGCCCCAGGCTCTCCTCCAGCTTGCTGATGGCCTTGCTGATGGCCGGCTGGCTGATAAACAGTTCCTTGGCGGCCTTTGAAATATTCCCCGTTTTGGCAACGGCATAGAAAATTCTGTACTGTGATAAATGCTGTTCCATACTCTTACCTCTTATCTGTTGTCTCTACTCTATAACTAAACCTTATAGTTCATATTCGCAATATATATTGGTATTATAACAGCCCATGTGGTATGATGTAAATACTAAATTTTCCGATAGATGGAAAAGCAACACAGCTCCAAGGAGGAACACAACCATGGGTATGACGATGACACAGAAAATTCTGGCCGCCCATGCCGGCCTCGAGTCGGTAAAGGCCGGACAGCTGATAGAAGCAGAGCTGGATTTAGTTCTGGGAAATGATATTACCTCTCCAGTGGCAATCGGAGAGATGAAGAAGATGAACACACAGACTGTGTTTGATAAGGATAAAATTGCCCTTGTGATGGATCACTTTATTCCAAATAAGGATATTAAATCAGCGGAAAACTGCAAGTGCTGCAGAGAGTTTGCCTGCCGCCATGAGATTTCCAATTACTTTGACGTGGGGGAGATGGGCATTGAGCACGCTCTTCTGCCGGAAAAAGGTCTGGTCGTGGCCGGAGACGCGGTAATAGGAGCGGATTCCCACACCTGCACCTACGGAGCCCTGGGAGCCTTCTCCACAGGAGTAGGAAGCACGGACATGGCCGCCGGCATGGTGACGGGAAAGGCCTGGTTTAAGGTTCCGTCTGCCATCCGGTTTGAACTGACAGGAAAGCCGGCCAAGTGGGTCAGCGGAAAGGATATTATTCTCCATATTATCGGAATGATCGGGGTGGACGGCGCCCTCTATAAATCCATGGAATTTACGGGAGACGGCATTAAACATCTGTCTATGGACGACCGCTTTACCATCTGCAATATGGCCATCGAGGCAGGAGGCAAAAACGGCATTTTCCCGGTGGACGAGGCTGCGAGGGAATATATGAGAGAGCACTCCAAGCGGGATTTCAAGGTCTATGAGGCGGACGAGGACGCAGAGTACGAGGAGACGTACCGCATCGACCTGTCTAAGCTCAAGCCCACAGTGGCCTTCCCACATCTTCCGGAAAACACCAGAACCATTGACGAGGCAGGAGACATCGCGATTGATCAGGTAGTCATCGGTTCCTGCACCAATGGAAGAACAGAGGATATGAGAACCGCCGCCAGCATTTTAAAGGGCAGAAAGGTGAAAAAGGGCGTCCGTTGCATCGTCATTCCGGCGACCCAGGCCATTTACCTTCAGTGCATCAGAGAAGGCTGGATGGAGACCTTTGTGGAGGCGGGAGCTGTAGTCAGCACGCCTACCTGCGGTCCCTGCCTGGGAGGCTACATGGGAATTCTGGCGGCTGGGGAGAAGTGCGTCTCCACCACCAACCGGAACTTTGTAGGCCGTATGGGACATGTAGATTCAGAGGTGTATCTGGCCAGCCCGGCGGTGGCCGCAGCCAGCGCAGTGGCAGGAAAGCTCTGCGGGCCGGAAGAGATCTGCAGCCAGGAAACGACGGGAGGAAACTAGGATGAAGGCAAAAGGACACGTATTTAAATATGGAGATAATGTAGATACAGACGTAATTATTCCGGCCAGATACTTAAACGCCACAGAAGGGGCAGAGCTGGCCAGACACTGTATGGAGGACATAGATAAGGAATTTGTGAATCAGGTGCAGCCGGGGGATATCATTGTGGCCAATAAAAATTTTGGCTGCGGATCCTCCAGAGAGCACGCGCCGTTAGCCATCAAATGCGCCGGGGTGAGCTGCGTGATTGCGGAGACCTTTGCCCGCATTTTCTATCGGAACGCCATTAATATCGGACTTCCCATTATCGAGTGCCCGGAGGCCGCGGCTTCCATCCAGGCGGGACACGAGGTGGAGATCGACTTTGACAGCGGAGTGATCACAGATCAGACCACAGGGGAACATTTTCAGGGGCAGGCATTCCCGCCCTTTATGCAGAAAATTATCGAGGCCGGAGGTCTGGTCAATTATATCAATCAGGGGAGCAAGGCATGACAAAGACAAACGTAATGCGGCTTTTAGACGCCGCCGGGATTGCATATGAGGCCGGAGAATACGAGGTGGACGAGTCGGATCTGTCGGGAAGCCATGCGGCCGACATGATGGGAGCTGACCACGATTCCATGTTTAAAACCCTGGTTTTGAAAGGCGAGAAAACAGGGTATCTGGTCTGCTGCATTCCTGTGGACGAGGAGCTGGATTTGAAGAAAACGGCTAAGGCCGCCGGAGATAAAAAGGTCGAAATGATTCATATGAAGGAGCTGCTGCCGCTGACCGGATACATCCGGGGCGGCTGTTCGCCTGTAGGGATGAAGAAGAAATTTCCTACTTATATAGAAGAAACAGCTGTATTATTTGATAAAATTGCAGTCAGCGCCGGCATGAGAGGTGTCCAGGTTATGGTAAATCCAGAGGAACTGGCGGCTTACATCGGAGCGTCCTTCGCTTCTCTGGTGAAGGATTAGCAGAAGAAAAAGAGAGAATATCGTGCTTCAGCCAGGCAAAAGAGTTGACATAAAATGAAAGGCCTGCTGAGGCGCGATTTTTTCTTATCGTAGAAATTAATAAAATTGTAATATTTGTAATACTTGACTAGCGGGAAACCCTATAAAAAATCAACAAAAAACAGAAAAAATTTTGTGATGAACTCACAAATATGTTAAGAAACATTTAAATGCTGGTGTCAGATGTCACAAAAATGTAAAACACTTATTGACATTTACTGTGCCGCTCCCATATAATTAGCCCCGTTACTGGAAACGGCCGGAACACGCCATAGAGCAGAGCTCCGGCAGAGAAGAGGAAAGAGGAGTGTGTATGCCAGACATTTACTCATTTCTTCAGACGGTGTATCAGTTTGTAAAGTCACTGGCTGTCAATATGACTAAGAAAATGTATCGGACTGCAGCTGTGTTTACCACAGGAGCCGCAGTAGTGACAGTGGTGATGTTTAACTCCGGAGATTTTTCAGGGGCTGGCAAGAATGCCGCCGTATCCCTATATGGAGACAGTGAGGAATCAGAGGATTTGACAGACGAGCTGCCGTCGGAGGAAACAGGAAATGCAATGGGAGTCCGCATGGAATTCCAGCTTGCCGCTTCAAACGAACAGGGCCAGCATCTTTTAGGAAGTCTGCTGGAAAAGAACATACAGGATGATATTGCCCAGAATGCCCTGGAAGTAGAAGCGATTGAAAAAGAGGTTCTGATGCAGGCGCAGCAGGCAAAGAAGGAAGCGGAGGAGAGAGAAAAACAAAGGAAGCGTGAGAACGCGGTTATCTCCTATACAGACGAGGATTACGAGGTGCTTCTTCGTATTGTGCAGGCAGAGGCAGGAATCTGTGACGACAAGGGAAAGATTCTTGTAGCCAATGTAATTATCAACCGGGTGAAGAGCAGCCGGTTCCCGGGAAACGTCAGGGATGTGGTTTATCAGAGATCCCAGTTTTCGCCGGTGTCCAACGGCACGATCAATACCTGCCGGGTAACGCAGCAGACGAGAGACTGCGTGGATCGGGCTCTGGCCGGAGAGGATTACTCAGACGGAGCGCTGTTTTTTATGAACAGAAGCCGTTCCGCATCGTCGAACGTAAGCTGGTTCGACGGCCATCTGACTTACATTACACAGCACGGAGGCCACGAGTTTTACAGATAAAAATTTTAAGAACATAACAAGAGCCCCTGACGGGAAAGGAGAGCGATGAACCGCTTCCTTTTCTGCCGGGGGCTTTTTTTCTTTTCTTTTTTACAGATGTGTCACAGTTTCAAAGAGCCCGGCCGCCCGGTCTATGGCGCTTCGGCTGCCTGCGGCTCCCAGAGAGCCCCTGTCAATGATATCCTGTATGACGTCTGAGGCCTGCTCCAGATCCTCCAGAGAGGCGCTTGGAATGTCGTCCAGCAGCTCCCTGAGGTACTCGGAACGGATTCCGGCGATTTGGCGGCGCATGGCGCGCATTCCGGCGTTTAAAGGGCCTGAGAGAGGCTGGGCCTGCGAGAAGGCGCTTAAAATGTAGCCGTTTAGCTCTTCCTGAGTCAGAGTAATCTCTTTTAAGGCAGTTCCGGCTGCCTGGAACAGGCGGACGGTTTCCTCAAGGCCCGGATCTGCCGTGCACCAGAGGGAAAAGTATCCGTTAGGCAGGGAGACGTCTATTCCGCAGTCATAGGCGCCTCCCCGGTAGCGGAGCGCCGGTTTTAGATATTTGTCGCTGAGGGCGGTTAAAAAGGGAAGATACCGCCCTTTAAAGTCCTTCCTTTTAGAAAAGTCTCCAATCAGGCGGATTTCCTGGGAGGAGGCGTCCAGAGACACGGCGGCGCGTATAATAGGAGAAGGCAGAAGCTCTCCTTTCTGGACGGGGCCGCAGCCATTGCCGGAATGGGCGCAGCCGGGAATGGAAGGCAGGAGCCCCAGAATCCGTCCCGCCGCGCTCTGAATGGAGGGAAGCTGCTCTTCTCTGGCAGCCGCCAGAAATACCATGCGGCTTCTGGTGAGAATCCGTGCGGCAGTTTCTGACAAACGCAGGGCAAGTTCCTCTTTAAAAGCAGGATCTTCCTTCAGCCGGCGGAGCGTATCCTGAAAGAAGAGATAGATGTCCTGATTATTTGCGGCGGCCCGGAAGCGGGCGTCCTTTCGAAGGGCGCTCTCAGCCAGCGCATAGGAGAGAGAGGCTGCGTTTTCTCCCTGGGACAAATCGTAGTCAGGAGTATATTTCTCCAGCGCCCGGATGATAGACCTGGTATCTGTATAATCAGCCCGTCCCATGATTTCCAGAAGAAAGGAGAGGCTTTTTTCGAAATCCTCAGGAAAACCGTACCAGAAGACAGAGAGAGCCGGATGGCTGTGCGTTTCAGCCTCTTCCTCCGGAAATACCTCGTCAAAGGTGCAGTCGTGGAGAAACTCCTGTTCCAGAAGCTTCTGCTTTTCTGAAGAACAGGAGGGCGTGTCAAGCTCCGTCAGAAGAAGCTGGTACAGCGCCAGAAAGGGAAGATCTTCTTTTGCCAGAAAGCCCAGATCAAAATAGAGCTGGAAACCTGCGCAGAGCGCTCCCGGAACAGGTGAAAAATACCCCTCGATTCCACTTAAATCCGCCTGAAAAAAGGCAGGAGCGGCAGCTGGAGCGGGAAGCTCGCCAGGATGAATTAAAAAATCCTGATTCGTAAGCTCCCGCTCATTCCAGAGAGCAAATTCTCTGGAACGCAGCAGAAGGGCGTCGGTTTCCCGGGGACTCATGGAAGCCTTTTGTCTGCTTAGGAAGTCTTTTTTCTCCTGCTCCAGCTTTTCGGCAAGGCCGGGCGACGGGACAGTGACAGTCAGCGCGCTGGCGGCCGGGGAAAGAGCCTCAGAGGCCATGGACCGAATCAGAGACTGTTCTCCGAGAGCGTCAGCGGAAAATTCTCTGAAAGCCTGTTCGTAGAGCGGAAAATAATCGGTTTTTCCCGTCAGGCTCCAGTAGCGTCCGATTTCCTCCGCGGCATGGCAGCCCAGATGCACGCCCTCTCTGGTCAGACTGTCGGTCATCCTGCTTTCCCTCACAGAAGCCAGGCAGAGCTCTCTTGAAAGCCCATGGACAGAAACCTCCTGAAGAGAGCTCCGGATCACAGAGAAAAAGGCCTCTTTCACGCCTGCGTCTCCGTTCAGGAGGCGGAATTTTAAGACAGGGTGGATGAGGAGCGTGTCCACGTAGACCTGGATCACATGATTCAGTCCCTGGGCTCTGGCCTCCTGGTGGAGAGGAGAGGCGCTGTTGTCCAGAAGCTGGGCGAACTGATCCCAGAAAAACAGTTCCAGGCCGGATGCAGCGGACAGATCCAGCGCAAAATCAATGACAGAGGCCTCGTCGGTCCGGCTCTCCAGATAGGCGGGGCTTTTCTCCTCAGAGCTTCGAAAGCCGGGAAGAACCGGTTCCTGGAAAAACGCTGGGGAGACGGGACTTTGCCGGGCCGGATAGTGTGACAGGTGTTCCTGGTGAAGGAAAGAGAGAACCGCTTCAAAATCCATCTTTCCGTATAGGAGGATCAGGCAGTTGGAATACTGATAATATTCTTTTAAAATATGCAGCGTCCGCTCTCTGGAAATCTCAGAGTAGTGGAAATGGGCCCGCCCCGGAAGGCGGGACGCAAGACTGTCAGGATAAAGGGTTCTGGCCGTATGGCTGTCGGCATTTTCTTCCAGATCCGTCAGATGGGCCCAGTCCTCCCCAAGCACCGTTCCTGACAGAGTCAGAGGGCCGTCCGCCTCCTTCAGCTCAAAGCGCAGAGCCTCCCTGTCAAAAAAGAAAGGCTCTGTCAGAGCGTCAGGCTCCTCCATACAGCACAGAGCCACATCCATCAGCTTGATCAGCTGCTTCTGGCTGACTGAGCAGAAGGGATAGCAGGTACAGCAGGTATCGGTCATTCCGTTCATAAAGGTGGAGTAGCTTTTGCTGTCCATATCGAAAAAGATATCGCGGCTTCTGTATTTGCGGCAGGAGGAGAGAACCAGGTGCTCCGCCATGTGGCAGGCGTCCGTCTCATCCAGCTGGGGCGTTCTGTAAATGATGGAAAATCCAAGCTCCGGATCTTCATTTTCAATGCAGAGAACCGTGGCTCTGCTGGCTTCGTGGAAAAGCTCGGTGGTGGAAGCAAAAAAACATTCTATCTTATTTTTTGAAAGAACTTTAAATCCGTGAAGGACCGTTCCAGGTCCCGGCAAATTTCTCATATATGAGGTGTCCTCCTGATTTCAGCGGCGTTTCATGGCAGAAATCCAGGAAAGCGCCGCTCTGTTGTCTCATAGTATAAGGTATTTTGAGGAAGAATGCACCAGCAAAATGAAAAAATCGTTAGTTTTGACTGCTTGTGCAGCCGGGCAATAAATGGTATGATAGGCAGAAAACGAGAGAATGATGAAAAAGAGACAGGAGGATACCGCGATGAATTACGAATATACAGAAGCAGAAAACAGAGAAATGGCCTGGTTCCGGGCCCTCCCCAAGGCAGAACTTCACTGCCATCTGGACGGCTCCCTGCCCAGACATACAGTGAGAAGACTGGGAAAAGAGGCGGGCCTTGCGCTTCCTGAAACAGAGGAGGCCCTGGCTGCCGCGCTGACTGTTTCGGCAGACTGCCGAAGCTTAAAGGAGTACTTAGACTGCTTTTCCCTGCCCATCTCCTGCCTTCAGACCTATGACGCTCTCTGCACAGCGGCCTACGATACGGCGAAGGCTGCCTTTGAGGAAGGAACCGTGTATCTGGAGCTGCGCTTTGCCCCGGCTTTTTCTGCCCACGACGGCTTTGCTCAGAAGGACGTGGTGGGAGCCGTAAGAGACGGCCTTAAAAAGGCGGAAGCAGATCTGGGAATGCGTACCGGAATCCTTCTGTGCGGGATGCGCCATTTTGATCTGGAGAAAAATCTGGAGATTCCGGCGCTGGCTGAGAAATTTATGGGAGACGGAGTCTGTGGAATCGACCTGGCAGGCGACGAGAAGGCCTATCCGCCGGAGCTCCACAGCAAGATGTTTTCCCTGGCCTCTGAAATGGAGATCCCATTCACAATCCACGCAGGAGAATGCCACAGCGCGGAGAACGTGCGCACCAGCGTGCTGATGGGCGCCCGCCGCATCGGCCACGGCATCGCTATGGCCGGAGTAAAGGAGATAGAGGAGCTGTGCAGGGAGAGGGGCGTTGCCGTAGAAATGTGCCCTACCAGCAATTTCCAGACGAAGGCAGTGGAGAAGAGAAGCGATTACCCGATCAGACGTTTCCTGGAACAGGGGCTGGCCGTTACGGTGAACACAGATAACCGGACTGTATCGGGAACCAGCATGACAGAGGAGCTGTTCCTGCTCCACAGCCAGTTTGGCGTGACAAAGGAGGAAGCGCTCCACATGACAGAGAACGCGGTGCTGGCGGCTTTTGCAGAGGAGGAGGTCAAGCGGGAGCTTCTGGAAAAGCTGGCGGACTTCCGGAAAAAATCAGGACAGCCCGATGGAAGATAGGCGCAGAAAGACGCAGAGAGGAGAATCAGAATGGCGTTTCATTTGATCGATATGGATACCTGGGAGCGGCGGGAACACTATTATTATTACAAAGATTTTCTGAAGGTCCGCTATAACCTGAATATTCAGGTGGACATTACAGAGCTTCTGGCGCAGGTAAAGGAGCAGAAGCTCAAATTTTATCCTGTGTTTATCTACATTATTATGAGAGCGGTCAATCAAAACAGAGAGATGAGAATGCAGACAGACAAAGAGGGGCGTCTGGGGTACTGGGACGAATGCCACCCGTCCTACACGATTTTTCACGAGGATGACAAAACCTTCTCTGATATCTGGACGGAATACAATGAGGATTTTACGGCCTTTTACGACGCGGTGATAAAAGATATGGAAACGTACCAGAATCAGAAGGGGATTAAGCCAAAGCCGGGAAAACCGGACAATTTCTGTCCGGTCTCCTGCGTGCCGTGGCTGAGCTTTACAGGATATGCCAGCGATACGTACTCAGATTCCCCCATGCTCTATCCTGTGGTACTGTTTGGACGTTACTATGAGAAGGAGGGAAGAACGTTTCTTCCTCTGGGAGCCGCGTTCCACCATGCGGCTGCAGACGGATACCACTCCTGCCGCTTTCTCAATGAGATTCAGGAGCTGGCTGAGACGTTTCGTCTTCCCCGCCGTTAAGCTCCTTTGACTTGCTGCGGATGAGCAGAATCCCGGCTGCGATTACGGCCACGGCTACTACGCTCTGAGGGATGGCGCTGGCCAAAGAGTACAGAATTTCTTCCGCCTGTTCCGGCAGAGCTATGATCGGCAGCAGGTGGGAGAACAGGAGCCGGTACAGATTGCTCCACAGAACGGAGATGCCAAAGCAGATCAGGCAGGCAGCCGTAAATTTGCGGTGAGTCTTAAAAAACAGGCTGTTTTTTCGGATATCTTCCATGTGAACCAGATAATCGTCCTCCAGGGCATAAAATTCGTCGTCAGGCAGGGCGTTAATGTTGTTTGCATGGAAAAAGCTGTAAAACCAGACGACAGGAGCCAGCAGGCTCAGTACGTTCAGCTGCAGGAAGCCGGATAGAGACAATAGAATCACAAAAGCCGCCATCAGGCTGACGCCTGTCTTGAAAAATCCCAGATACATCTCCCCGGCTCCTGGTATCAGAGACCAGAGAAACGTCATCAGTTTACCTTTCTTTCTTGTCATATTTAAACACCTCCAGGTTTAATAATCGGTTAATCTGTTCTGTTACATAGCTGGACGCTTCCCAGACGGCGCCTCCTGCGTTTTTGGGGGAGGGAGTCCCGGGACGCTGGAAACGGCCGTCCTCTTCCCGCTTCACATCCTCTTGCCGAATTTCTATGGGGCGTTCTGTTGCTCCGGGCAGGGCAGGGGCGAAGGAGAGCAGCGCCAGGGAACAGAGAACGGCGGTTCCCACTCTGAGACTGAAATAAAAAAGCTCCAGTTTTTTGGAAATTCGATTGCTTTTTGCAATGATCTGTACCTCGGGCCGGTTCAGCTTGGACAGAATCTCCGATTTCATTCTGGCGGGAGCTGTGAGAAGCTCCTGTTTTTCAGCCTGGAGAGCGATCTGCTCCCTGCAGAACTGGCAGGAGGACAGATGGGCGAGTTCTTCTCTGCTCAGGGAAGAAACAGGCCGCCCGGGATCTATATGGCCGCTTTTACGCTCTTTTTTATTTGTCATGGGGCAGTCCCTCCTTTTCATAGAGATTTCGAAGCATTCCCTTGGCGCGGTAAATCTGCGTCTGAAGGGTTTTGATGGGCTTTCCGGTTTTTTTAACCAGCTCTCCGATTTCTATTTCATAGTAATAGTAGTCCAGAGCCACCTGGCGGTAAGGCTCCTTCAGAGAACAGCAGCAGCGGTAAAGCCGCTCTTTTACTTCCTGTTCCAGATAGTCCCGTTCTGGGGAATCTGACGAGGGAAGAGCGGTAAAATATTCGTCTTCTGTGGGAACAGTCCGCCTTCCCGCCCGTTTCAGCCAGTCGAGACATTTATTGGACGCGATTTTGCAGAGCCACGCCTTGGCGTGGGCGCCGTCGAACAGAGCCATGCTCTTGTAGGCGGAGAGGAACGTGTCCTGAGTCAGATCCTCTGCGTCAAAATAATTTTCTGTATATTTGTAGCAGATAGAGAAAATCAGATTCTGATACTGGTCAATATATTCTTCCAGCTGTTTTTCCGCATTGATAAAACCGCCTCCTTTCCCTTGGCTCCTGTATATGACTGGTAATGCCTTTCACAGATTAGAACGAAGCAGAGGGGGACATTACTTCAAAAATCATGGAGACATGCGAAACACATGGCGGCGTTCATGGCATTATTAAGGACTGTAGCACAGAATAGAGGAAAAGACAAGATTTCTCTTGCCCCGCAGACAAGGCAGGGAGTATAATTAAGAAAAAAGCGGCTCAGAGAGGGAGGAAAAATCATGGATCGCAGCGATAAGACGACAGCGTTGGAGATTTCCAGAGAACAGAAGGAGAAACTGATAGAACAGGCGTTTCAGGCGCTTCCCAGGGCCTATGCGCCTTACTCTCATTTTCATGTGGCGGCGGCTCTTTTGTGCCGGGACGGAGAGATTTATATGGGCTGCAATGTGGAGAACGCCTCCTATCCGGCCGGCATCTGCGCAGAGCGCAGCGCGTTTTCTGCGGCAGTCAGCAGCGGAAAGCGGCAGTTTGACGCCATCGCCATTGTAGGAGGAAAAGACGGAAAGGCGCAGGACTACTGCGCGCCCTGCGGGATCTGCCGCCAGGTTATGCGGGAATTTGTCCGTCCGGACGAGTTTTTGATTTTGTTAGCCAAGTCGCCTTCCGAATACAGGGAGTACACCTTAAGCCAGCTTCTGCCGGAGAGCTTCGGGCCGGAGAATCTGGAAATGGCCTAGCACAGATATTTTAGGCAGGCCGGGAACACGGCAGATCAGAAAAAATGGCAGGAAGACCAGAAAAAAATGGAACTTGAAAAACTGACGCAAGTGTTGTATAATGGCCTTACAACAAAAGAAAGTAATTCCTGGGATGTTCGATAACTCTTACTTTTTTTGAACCTACATTTGACATAACGGGATTCCAATATTTTTAAACGGATGTCAGGCCTCCTTGAGTGGAAGGCAGATGTTTAAGTGAGGTTGCCCACCTGGCGCGGCTAGGAGTCAATTTGGTAAGAGCCGGCATTTTGGGGTTACTAATGAAAAAAGCAGCGAGAAATCGCTGCTTTCTTTACTTTACGAAGGAGACCAGGTTTTCTGCGGGAAGAAAATTCGCGGGCGTTTCTTGCAAAAGAAAGTCAGGTCCGCTATACTGTACAGGAGAGAAACCGGAGATCCGCGTAATTGTTTGGAGGAATGACTAGACTATGAAAGACAACAACGCAAAACGGTATATTTACTGGGGGCTTACGGCTGTCTGCGTCATTGCTGTGTGTATTGTATTCTGGTACTGCATCAGAGAGTGGAAGAATGTAAGCGGCTTTTTAGGCAGGCTGCGTTCCATCGCGTCGCCGATTATCTACGGAGCCATACTGGCTTATCTGATCAGCCCGGTTTATAACAGAGTGTCCAGGGCAGTCCTTAAGATTCTGCCTGCGAAGATGAAAAGCGAAAAGCACAGACAGACCATCGCCAAGTCCATGGGAACGATCGCCAGCCTGTTTGTGATTCTGGCCGTCGTGTCAGGACTGATTCAGCTGATTATCCCACAGGTTCTGGACAGCTTAAGAGGAATTCAGGAGTCGTTTCCTATCTATCTTCAGAACCTGTACACGTGGATTCAGAAGCTGTTAGCCGACAACCGGGAGATTGAAACCATCGTGATCCAGAATATTCAGACAGCGGTGGAGATGACGGAAGGATGGCTGCAGAACGCTTTTACGAGATTTGATATGAAGCGGCTTCTGGACTTTCTGACAGGCGTGTCGAGCAGTATCTTCGTTCTGATTAATTTTGTGAAAAACTGGCTGATCGGCCTGATTGTCATGGTCTATCTGCTGAATATTAAGGATCATCTGATCACCCAGGCGAAAAAAATTGTTTACGGATGCTTAAGTGTCCGCTGGGCGAACCATGTGATTGAGGAGATGCGGTTTGTCCACAGGATGTTCGGCGGCTTTATTATCGGAAAGATTCTGGACTCCCTGATTATCGGCGTGATCTGCTTTGTGGGAACGAGTCTGCTCCACATCCCTTACGCGCTGCTTGTCAGCGTAATTGTGGGAGTGACCAATGTGATTCCGTTCTTCGGACCATTTATCGGGGCCATCCCAAGCGGCATTTTAGTGCTTCTGGTAAGCCCGATCCAGTGTCTCGTTCTGCTGATATGGATCCTGGTTCTGCAGCAGTTTGACGGCAATATTCTGGGACCGAAAATTCTCGGAAACTCTACCGGCCTCGCAAGCTTCTGGGTGCTGTTCTCCATTCTGATCTTCGGAGGCCTGTTCGGATTTGTGGGAATGATTATCGCAGTTCCCGGCTTTGCCGTTATCTATGATCTGGTTAATAAGGCGGTCAACCACTCCCTGCGCATGAAGAGGCTGTCGCTGAAGACTGCGGACTATGAGGGACTTGATTACATTGACGAGGAGAAAAAGACCTATATTAAGTCGAAGGAATAGTACGGCTGTGCAGAAGGGTATGATGCAGCAAAGGATAGGAGAATCCATGAAGTCAAAGAAAATGCTTTACTGGACCGGCGCCATTGCCGCCGCCGTAGTCCTGTTGATCATATTGATTGTAACGCTCGATAAAAACGGCAACTATGTTTCCAGGGCGCTGGCCGGAAAAGCCATGGCTCTGGGCATGACAGATCGGGAGATCTGCGAGGAGTGGGGGGATGAGAACGAATCCTTCTTTCCAGCCTCGGCCAAGGGGCAGTGGTATGTGAAATATCTGGACTATCTGATTGGAAACGAATACATAGAGCTGCCAAAAGAGCTGAAAGAGGAAGATATGGAGGATTTTGCCGCTGGCGCGCTGACCTACGGGGAGGCGGCATTCGCGGCTGAAAAGGTAGAAAAGGGACTTTCCAAGGCATTAAACATTTCTAAAAAAAAGTACGGGGATCCCATGCCCAAGGAGGAGTGGTGGCTGTTTTACGAAACCTTCCTCAAGAAGGCAGATCAGGAAAGAAAGGTTCAGAGAAAGAATCTTGTGCTCTACGGAACCCCGGCCAACGTGGAGGGAGCGGGAACCTGGACCGCCTACACAAGCGAGGGGGCCCTGGAGTTCGAGGGCCTGTCCCTGGACTCCTATATTGACCGGGAGATTCAGGTATGGGTCCGGGGAACGGATATCATCCGTGTGGAAAAAGAGATTTCAGACAAAGTCGTTTATAAGAACGCCTGGCTGGTTCCGGCAGACGGAAAGATGGAGGTCTACATTGGAGACATTATGAGAAGCTTTCCGCTGGAATCGGCGGTGAAGGAGGAGACCGGCGGCGTTCTGGCCGACGTGTCCCTCACAGGGGGAAAGATTAAGAAGCTCTCTCTGAAAAAAGATATCATCCAGGGCAAGGTACTGGCCGTCAGAGACAATGCCATTGAGATTGAGGGCTATGGAAATGTGGCTGTCGCAGATGATTTCAAGGTGTACAAGACATATGGCACGGTGCGGGAGGCCAGGAAAAAGGATATTTTAGTAGGCTACGACATCCAGAATTTCGTAGTGGAAGATAAGAGAATCTGCGCCGCCCTTCTGGTGAAGAGCTTTGACGCCAGAAATATCCGGGTGCTTCTCATGGATACAGGCTTCAAATCTATTTTTCACGATACGGTGACGCTGAAATGCCAGGTGCCCATGAAGGTAACTCTGGACGACTATGAGTTTACCGTGGAAGCGGGGGAGAAGTTTACGATTTTTGACGGAGACGAGCGGCTGAGGCGGGCAGACAGACGGTTTATTGTAGAGCCGGAGGATCCGACACAGTCGATCTATGTGACCACCCTGGAGAGGGGGCAGGGCACTCCGGCCTACCAGGGCAGTCTGGAGATCAGCCAGGAGAAGGAGGGACTTCTGCTTCTCAATGATCTGGATGTGGAGGATTACCTGACAAAGGTGGTGCCCAGCGAGATGCCGTCCTCCTATGAGATGGAGGCGCTGAAGGCGCAGGCAGTCTGCGCCAGAACCTATGCGTACCGTCAGATTAAGGCCAACGCTTACAGCCGGTACGGCGCTCATGTGGATGACAGCACCAATTATCAGGTGTACAACAATACGGTTTCCAGTGAGCGGACGGACGCGGCGGTGAAGGAAACCTGCGGCCAGATGGTGTTTTACGGGGATAAGGCGGCTGAGACCTACTATTTTTCCACCTCCTGCGGCCATACCACAGACGGAACGATATGGGGAGCGGATCAGAGCGCTGTTCCGTATCTGAAGGGAGTAGCCCTGACGGATGGCCGAACCGTTATGAAGGAATTGAAGGATAATGATTCCTTTGAGACATTTATCAAGGATAAGAAGGTGAAAACCTACGATTCTTCCTTCCCTATGTACCGGTGGGAGACCAAGTTTACAAACCGGGATTTGGAGAAAAAGGTGAGCGGCATTGGAGAGATTCAGGCGGTCTTCGTGACAGAGCGGGGAACCGGCGGAATCGCCAAAAAGCTTAAAATCTACGGAAGCGAGGGGGAGAAAATCGTCAGCGGCGAGAGCCAGATCAGAAGTATTCTGGGAGACGAATCCCTGGTATATCGGAAAAACGATGGGAAAACCCAGACTGGCTGGAGCAGTATGCCCAGCGCTTACATTGCCATAGACGAGACAGCCAGAGACGAGGAAAGCGGCCTTCGGACCTTCACCGTATGGGGCGGAGGCTACGGCCACGGCGTAGGCATGAGCCAGAACGGCGCCCAGCAGATGGCCAGAGAGGGAAACGATTACAAGGATATCCTGACCTTCTTCTATGAGGGGGCCGAGGTAAGAGAAGAAGAATAGTATAATTTAAGAAGAGGAAACATTTTCCTGCTCCGCTTTAAGCTGCACAAAATGTCTCCTCTTTTTTCTTTTTCTTTTATTTTCTGTACAGGTAGACGGGAAGGCCGTCTTCCATGATACGGGCGGGCTCTCCTTTGATGAGCGGAAGAGCGTAGGTTAAGAATTCCGGGCTGATATTGGTGCCGTTATCTGTAATCCACTCTCTGGGGAAGGTCTTTTCCTGGTTGCAGACCTGATTGACGTCTACCAGAGAACAGGAAAGGCGGTATTCTGCGCCATCCTCTCTGACAAAAGCTACCATCATGCCGGTAGATCCGTTTAAGGCGGCCTGAACGCCTGCAGAGCCTGCCATGGCGGCTTCCTCGATATCTGCTGCCGAGACAGTCATGCCGGAGCAGCGCTGGCATACGTTCAGTTCCACGGAACGCACCTTTACATGAAGCTGCTGGCGGATGAAATTCTCCAGAATTTTTCCGCAGCCAGTCAGCATTTTATGGCCGAAGGTATCGATCTGGGCTTCGTTGGAGTATTCGCAGATAAAGGTTCCGCTGGCGTCGGAGATTCCCTCGGACACACAGACAACTACGTTTGGATTTTTCTTAAAAGCGGCTTCCAGATCTGCGGCAAACTGCTCCAGGGAAAAATCGGATTCCGGCAGATAGATGAGAAGGGGATTGTCGTTCTCATGCTTTCTGGCCAGGACGCCTGCGGCGGTGAGCCATCCGGCGTGGCGGCCCATCAGCTCTATGATAGTGACGGATTTCTGCTGGTAGACAGACGCGTCCAGCGCGATTTCACGGACCATGGAAGCTGCATACTTGGCGGCGCTTCCAAAACCGGGCGTGTGATCCGTCATAATTAAATCGTTGTCAATGGTTTTCGGCACGCCGATGACGCGGATACCGCTTTTTACAGCCGCAGCGTAGCGGGACAGCTTGCTTACGGTATCCATGGAGTCGTTGCCGCCAATGTAGAAAAAGTATCCGATATTTAAGGCTTCAAATTTTCTGAACAGAGTCCGGTACACCTCTGAATTTAAGTCCTCCGGCAGCTTAAAACGGCAGGAACCCAGATAGGCGGCGGGAGTCAGCTTTAAAAGCTCCAGTTCCCGGCTTCCAAGAGTATGGGACAAATCCAGGTAATGATCGGCCAGGAATCCCTCGATTCCATTCACCATGCCGTAGACCGTATCGATCTCCTCATCATGCTTCAGACTTTCTGTGACGACTCCGTAAAGACTTGCGTTAATTACTGCAGTAGGACCTCCGGACTGGCCTACAAGTACGTTTTTCTTCATTGTAACAGCTCTCTCCTTTATGTTTTCTGGCAGATGCCCGTAAATGAATCCCGCGGACGGCAGCCGCACTTATTTTATAATAGGAAGCCGGATATTTCAACCGTTTCCCTGTATTTCAGGGGAGTTTAGGAGAAAAAGGGAAGAAATTCCGATTGGGAAATGAAAAATTTGTGTAAAACAAACAGGAAAAAATATCACAAACTTTTGACAAAAGCAGTATTTTAGATTTTACAAACCAAGAGCTATACTATAGCTGTTCCCGAGGGAACGAAAGAAAACAGAGAGCTGTTAAGATGCAGCCGAGCGAAAACGGAAAAAACGCACAGAGACCTGGACGGGTCCGCGAGAGAAGAGGAGAATAAAATTATGAAAAAAATGATTGCGCTTATGACAGCAGGAGCTATGGCAGTGAGCATGACAGCATGCGCAGGTTCCGACACAAAGGAGACGACAAAAACAGCCGGTACAGAGGCTGGCACAAATACAGAGGCAGACACAGAAGCCGCTGAGGCAGACGAGGATCTGACAGGAACCATTACAGCGGCAGGTTCCTCTGCATTAAAGCCATTAGTAGACGACGCGGCAGATATGTTCGCAGAGAAATATCCGAACATTGCCATCACCATCGACGCAGGCGGATCCGGAGAGGGCTTAAAGCAGGTGTCCGAGGGAACGGTTAACATTGGAAATTCCGACGTTCCGGCGGAGGACAAGCTGGAGCCGGATCAGGCGGCAGAACTGGTAGATCACCAGGTATGCGTCGTTACCATGGCGCCAATCGTAAACAACGACGTCTACGAGGCAGGCGTGACAGACCTGACAAAGGAGCAGTTAATCAGCATTTTTACAGGGGAGACAAAGAACTGGAGCGAGGTCGGCGGACCAGACGAAGAGATTGTGCTTGTGACACGCCCCACATCCTCCGGTACGAGAGCAACTTTCCAGAAATACGCCCTGGACGGCCAGGAGGAGGCTTCCAACGCGGCTATGGAGACAGACGATTCCGGAGTTCTTCTCCAGAATGTAAAGGACACAGAGGGAGCAATCGGATACGTTGCCTTATCTTACCTGACAGGAGACGCGGGAGTGTCTACTCTGGCAATCGACGGAGTGGAGCCGACTCTGGAAAATACATACAGCGGAGATTATCCGGTATGGACCTATGAGCATATGTACACAAAGGGCGAGCCGGACGAGGTGACAAAGACGTTTATCGACTACATTATGTCTGACGAGTACGGCGAGCAGATGGAGACATTAGGCTACGGCGTATCCTCTAAAATGACAGTAACCGAGCACTAAGAGAGAAAGCGCCAGCTTTTGCAGCAGATAAGGATAAAGGGGGAGAGCCGGGGAGCGTCCTTTGGCTTCCCCCTTTTTGAGAGCTTCTGTTCTGGGACTGCTGAGCGGGCCAGGAGGATATATGGATAGGACAAAAGGAAAAAGCATGTTTGCCAAGGAATATTTCTGGCGGGATCTGATGACGGCCTGCGGTTTATTTGTGATTGTCCTCACAATCGGAATCGGAGGATTCCTGGTATACAAGGGTTCCGCTACGTTTTTAACCTACGGCCATTCCCTCTGGGAGTTCTTAGGCTCCGCAGAGTGGTCTCCGGCTGACAATTCAGAAGGCGGAGGAATGGTCGGAGCGCTGATTTTTGTGACAGGCTCTCTGTGTACCTGCGGCCTGGCCCTTTTAATCGCAGCTCCCTTTTCGCTGGGATCCGCCATTTTTATCACAGATATTTCGCCCAGGTTCGGAGAAAAATTTTACCGTCCGGTTGTGGAGATTTTTGCAGGGATCCCCTCGGTTGTATATGGATGGGTAGGTCTTACCGTGCTGGTTCCGGCCATTAAAACGGTGTTCGGCCGGCAGGTGGGACACTCGATTCTGGCGGCGGGAATCGTGCTGGCGGTAATGATTTTCCCGACCATCACTACGGTAGCCGCAGACGCGCTGAAGGCGGTTCCTAAGGAGTGCCGCATGGCGGCCTACGGCCTGGGTTCTACCAGATGGCAGACGATTTATAAGATCGTGGTTCCGGCGGCGGCTCCAGGCATTATTTCAGGCATTATTCTGGGACTTGCCAGAGCGTTCGGAGAGGCCCTGGCGGTAGCCATGGTAATCGGACAGACCACGGCTCTTCCAACCAGTATTTTTTCAACTACAAAGACGCTCACCACAGAGATAGCGGCCCAGATGGGAAACGCGATGGAGGGAGGAGAGATGAAATCCGCCCTCTGGTCCATGGCTCTGCTTTTGTTTCTCATTTCTCTGCTGTTCATTTTTCTGATTCACCGTGTCTCTGCGGCGCGGACAGAGGATGACGGCAGAAAAACTGCCGGAAAGGGAGGAAAATAAGTATGGCGGAAAAGAGAATTGCCCGCGCCAGAAATATAGACGCTTTTATGACAGCGGTTTTTTATGCCATTGCCATTTTTTTCTTCACGCTGCTGGCAGCGTTTGCGGGAAAGGTGATTATTGGAGGACTGATGGGGGCCACGCCGGAGATGTTCCGGTTTGCCAGAAAGGGCAGCATTGGAAATCAGTTGTTTAACACGGTGTATCTTGTATTTATTTCCCTTGCCGTGTCTGTTCCCCTGGGAGTCTGCGCAGGCATTTACCTGGCCATGTACGCCAAGGAAGGACCTGTGACAAAGTTTTTGAGAATGTGTATCGAAACCCTGTCGTCCCTGCCGTCCATCGTGGTGGGACTGTTCGGATACCTGGTATTTCTTGTTTTTTTCGGAATGGGAAAGAGCCTGATGGCGGGAGCGCTGTCCGTGTCGATTCTGACGCTTCCTCTGATTACCACCACCACAGAGGACGCGCTGAAAGGACTTCCGGCGGGATATTACCACGCCAGCCTGGGACTGGGAGCCACCAGATGGCAGAGTATTTTTCATGTGCTTCTGCCGGCCTGTCTGCCGAGAATTATGACGGGCGTTATCCTGGCGGCTGGCAGAGGCTTCGGAGAGGCGGCGGCCCTTCTCTACACTACAGGATCTGGTACCTCATTAAAGTGGGGCAACTGGAATCTGTCTGCGCCCACCTGTCCCTTAAACCCCTTCCGCCCGGCGGAAACTCTGTCTATCCAGATCTGGAATCTCCAGGTAAACGGACAGGACAGGGCCCTGGCCAACTGCGCCTCCGCCGTGCTGATGCTGTTAGTGCTGGCGTTCAGCATTGGCGCTAACGTGTGGAGCAGCAGGCTGAAAAAGAAGCACGCGGGAGAGTAGGGCCTGCGCAGGAAATATCATTCATAAGCAGGAAACTAAACGCAGATCACAGTACATGGAAAGGAAAGAAGCATGGGAGAAGCGACGGTAAAATTTGATATCTCAGAGCTGAATCTCCACTACGGAGAGTTCCACGCCCTGAAAAATATAAATATGAAGATAGATGCAAACCAGATCACAGCCTTTATCGGGCCGTCCGGCTGCGGAAAATCTACTTTTTTAAAAACGCTCAACCGGATGAACGACATGGTGGAGAACGTAAAAATCGACGGAACGGTCCGCCTGGACGGAACCGATATTTTTAAGGAGATGGATGCCATCACGCTGCGCCACAGAGTGGGAATGGTATTCCAGCAGCCGAATCCGTTTCCGAAAAGCATTTACGACAACGTGGCCTACGGGCCGAGGATCTTCGGAATTAAGAAGAAGGATCAGCTGGATGAGATTGTGGAGCGGAGCCTCCGCCAGGCGGCTATCTGGGACGAATTAAAGGATCGCCTCCACAAGAGCGCCATGGGGCTGTCCGGGGGACAGCAGCAGAGGCTGTGCATTGCCAGAACTCTGGCCGTAGAACCTGAGGTGATTCTGATGGACGAGCCCACCTCCGCCCTGGATCCGATTTCTACCTCCAAGATCGAGGATCTGGCCATGGAACTGAAAGAAAAGTACACGATTATTATTGTCACCCACAATATGCAGCAGGCTGCCAGAATCTCCGATCAGACCGCCTTCTTCCTGCTGGGAGAGTGCGTGGAATTCGGCGACACCGGGGAAATGTTCGCCATGCCGAAGGACAAGCGGACAGAAGATTACATTACAGGGAGGTTTGGTTGATGAGAACGAATTTCGACAGACAGTTAAACGATCTGGAAAAACAGCTGATCAAGATGGGCGGACTGTGCGAGGAGGCCATCTCCTTATCTGCCAGAGCGCTTGGCGGCGAGGGCAGCGCGGAGCTTGCGAAGCAGGTGCACCGGCTTGAGGACGAGATCAACAATATGGAGCGGGAAATAGAAAACAGCTGTATGACGCTGCTTCTGCGCCAGCAGCCCATTGCCCACGATCTGAGGAACGTATCGGCGGCTCTTCGGATGATCGCAGACCTGGAGCGGATTGGAGATCAGGCGGACGATATCGCAGAATTGGTGCCGAGGATTGCCAGAAGCGGACTTCAGAGCAAGGTTCATATTAACCAGATGGCCATGGCCGCCGTTTCCATGGTTATGAACAGTGTGGAGGCCTTCGTAAAAGAGGATCTGGCTCTGGCCAGAAAGGTGCAGGCAGATGACGATGAGGTAGACCGCCTGTTTGACTGCGTCAAAGAGGAGCTGATGAAGCTGATTGAGGAAAAGGGGATCGGAGCGGAGGAAGCTCTGGACTTTCTGATGGCCGCCAAATATCTGGAACGGATTGGCGATCACGCGGTCAATGTGGCGGAGTGGGTGGAGTATTCCATTACCGGAAACCATAAAACGGGGGAAACGCCCCAGATATAAATTGATTCAGCCAGCGGGCAGCGGTTCACATAAGGATCGCTGCCCGTTTTCTGCGTGAAATATTGACAAGAAAAAATTCGGCTCTGCAGAATTCTCCGCCTGCGGTGGGCTGCTCAGCAGCATAATACCGCACCGCCGCAGTGTGATTCCTGCGGAGCATTTTTTATTTCATAGGACGCGCTTTTTCCTATGAAATAAAAAAATACCCCGCCTGCTGCACAAGGCCAACAAGCGAGGTATTAAAAAGGGGAGGATAAGTATTCAAAACTTTCTCTTTTGTTGATATTACTATTATGGACAAAAAGAGAGAGGATATACAGGAAAGATAAATTTTTATGATCGTTCCAGATCTTCCCCTATTGTAAAACTGTATTGGCAAAGCGAAATTCATTGCAAAATGTCAGGACTTGTTATATACTGATAGGGAACTTTCCCGTATCCAGGGCGCTTGCAGCCAGGAGGCGGGAATGGTTGATTAGAAAAAGAATGGAGCGGTTATTATGACATTACTGGAGAACTGGAGAAACCTCGCATACGGCGACGGACTCGACGATAAAAAAAGAGAAGAACTGTGGTCCGGATACTTTGCGATTGAGAAGGGCATTTACGAGCAGATTCTTTCCAACCCTGCAGAAGTGGTAGAGGGAACCGTGAAGGAGCTGGCTGAGAAGTACGGCACAGAAGTTCTGATTATGACAGGTTTCTTAGACGGAATCAACGAGAGTTTAAAGGGCTATGAGAATCAGATCGAGACTATGGATGAGAACACGGTAGTAAAGATTGAGATCGACCCGGAGAAGCTCTACTGGAATATGGTTGAGGCTAAGGCAGAGTGGCTGTACAGCCTTCCGCAGTGGGATGCGATTCTGACTCCTGAGAAGAGAAAAGAGCTCTACAGAGACCAGAAGGCTTCCGGTACTGTACGCAACGAGCAGAAGGTTTACCCGAACGATCCATGTCCATGCGGCAGCGGAAAGAAGTACAAGAAGTGCTGCGGAAAGAATAAATAAAAGAATAAATAACAGTAAAAAGCACAGACGCTGTGATATCAGCTGCGCCTGTGCTTTTTCTTTTTTTTATGCTTTCTTCTGGAAAGAGGAGGCCGGTCTCCATCTGCAATCCCTGGATTCTGCGCTCTTAAACTCTCTTCCAGCTCTCTGGCGGCCTCATAGGAGGGACAGGAAAAGCGGAAGCGCTTTCCGTCGGAGGCCGCCGCGCAGAAGAGAACGGCGGAGCGGGATTTCCTGACAGCCGTCCAGATAATCTGATCTGTGGGGATCAGGCGCGTTCCGGCTCCGTCAAGAAACAGAAGCAGGGAGGAGGACAGAAGCAGTTTTCCGGCCCGCTTGACTTTGCTGGCAGAGGAGAGAGCGGTCTCCGTCTGCTGGAGAGCCTGACAGGCCTCCTCTCTGTCTGCCATGTATCGGAACGCTGGGGAAGCCAGCGGAAAGGCCAGACAGAACAGAGACCAGAACAGCTCGGCCAGCCCGCAGGCCAGACAGAGATTGGCTGCCATTCTTCCTATGAAATTCAGGTAGAAGGCTGAGGGAAGGGCAGAAACCGCATAGACAGAGGTTACCTCTTCAAGAGAGCTGACCTTCCATCCAAGAGCTGACGCCATCGTTTTCAGAAGAGCCTGATACTCAGAAGTTTTCAGCTCGATCAGCCGCCCGTGAATATCCAGGCTTTCAATGGAGGGAGTGGGAAGCTCCCCGTTTTTTGCGTCTAACAGGTAGAACTGGCAGAAGCCGTCCACCAGGGTGTAGTAGTAATGGCCGCTTACCGAACCATTGACATAATAGTCCAGTCCGGCGTACTGCAGATCCTCGGCCCTGACACGGACGCAGGGGAGAAGCTTATTGTAGAAATTTTCATAGCGGCTTTTGTAGTTTACAGGCCGCTGCCGGAAAATATTGTCCCTGGGAGTCAGGGAGAGAACAAACAGAGAGGCGGCTATGGCCAGAAGCGGCAGAATCAGTCTCCGGATCAGATCCCGCCGTATATCTGCAATAATAAAGCTGTTTTTCATAAATCAAATCTTCCAATCTTAACGTCCCTGTGAGAGACGCTGTTTCCTGCCGCCAGCAGACTTTTTGCACGCCAGCAGACAGCACCATAAGTATACGCAAAAAAACTCCAATAATCAATAACCGGTTGCTTTTCACATGAAATATTGTTATGATTTAATACGAAAAAGCTACAATGTTATGAGCAGGAGGAACACTTTGGAATCATATACCAGCTTTGCGGCAGTTTACGATATGTTTATGGACAATATTCCCTATGAGGAGTGGGCATCCTATGTGATTTCGCTTCTCAGGGAGGAGGGGATTGACGACGGCCTGGTTCTGGATCTGGGATGCGGAACCGGAAGCCTGACTGAGATTCTGGCCAGAGAGGGCTACGACATGACGGGAATCGATCTGTCGCCGGACATGCTCCAGATTGCCATGGAGAAACGGATGGAATCTGGCCGGGATATTCTTTACCTGAATCAGGATATGAGGGAGTTTGAGCTCTATGGGACCGTGAGAGCCATTGTCAGCATCTGCGACTCCATGAATTATCTGCTGGAGAAGGAGGATTTGGTGCAGACGCTTCGGCTGGCCAACAACTACCTGGATCCAGGCGGCGTTTTTATTTTCGACCTGAATACAGAGCACAAGTACAGAGATATTCTGGGACAGTGTACCATCGCCGAGGACAGGGAAGAGAGCAGTTTTATCTGGGATAATAATTTCGACGAGGAGACGGGGATCAATGAGTACAATCTGAGTCTTTTCATCCAGGAGGAGGAAGACCTCTATCGAAAATACCAGGAAACCCATTATCAGAAGGCCTACAGCCTGGACGAGGTGAGAGCCGCTGTGGAGGAGGCAGGGATGGAGCTTGCAGCCGTCTACGACGCCTTTACCAGAAACGCTCCGTCAGAGGACAGCGAGCGCGTCTATGTGATCGCCAGAGAGAAGGGCAAGCATCGAAAATAGGACAGCAGAAAGGAAGAGAAAGCAATGACAGATTATATGGTAAGAGCTACGGCGGCAGAGGGGCAGATCCGCGCCTTTGCAGCCACCTCCAGAGAGACGGTTGAGACAGCCAGGAAAAATCACAATACAAGCCCAGTAGCTACGGCGGCTCTGGGAAGACTTTTGACAGCCGGAGCGATGATGGGCAGCATGATGAAGGGGGAGAAGGACCTTTTAACTCTGCGGATTGAGGGAGACGGCCCTATCGGAGGTCTCACTGTGACGGCGGACGCCTCCGGAAACGTGAAGGGCTATGCGTTCCATCCGGAAGTAATGCTGCCTCCCAACGCCCAGGGAAAGCTGGACGTAGGCGGCGCCCTGGGAATCGGCGTGTTAAGCGTAATCCGCGATATCGGCCTGAAGGAGCCGTATGTGGGCCAGACCATTCTGGTCAGCGGAGAGATTGCGGAGGATCTGACCTACTACTACGCTACTTCGGAGCAGACGCCTTCCTCAGTTGCCCTGGGCGTACTGATGAATAAGGACAACACGGTACGCCAGGCAGGCGGATTTATCATCCAGCTGCTTCCGGGCGCTTCCGATGACATGATTGACAGGCTGGAGGAAAAGCTGAAGGAGATTAAGCCTGTCACAGCTCTGTTAGATGAGGGGAAAACTCCGGAACAGATTTTAGATCATATATTAGGAGAGTTTGGCCTGGAAATTCTTGATAAGACGCCAGTGAATTTCTACTGCAACTGCGATAAGAAGCGGGTGGAGAAGGCGCTTATCAGCATTGGAAAGAAAGAGCTTCAGGACATGATTGACGAGGGAAAAGAGATTGAGGTCAACTGCCATTTCTGCAACCGCAATTATGCCTTTTCCGTGGAGGAACTGAAAGAAATGTTAAATAAAGCGGCCCGTTAAGGCGCCGCAGCCATCGAAAAAAGGACTATCAGCGGAAACTGACAGTCCTTTTTTTAATCATCTACTTAATTCAAATATAGCTTATTCACAAAATATAGGTGTAAATATATAGATTGGAAACAGGTACACTGGAAAGAGGTATAATGATTAGAGCTTAGTTACATTAGTAGCCTGTGGTCCCTTGGCTCCGTTGACTACCTCGAACTCTACCTGAGCGCCCTCGTCAAGGGATTTGAAACCGTCCATGTTCAGACCGGAATAGTGAACGAAAACGTCGTTGCCTTCCTCGTCACAGATAAATCCGTAGCCCTTCTGGTTATTGAACCACTTTACTGTACCTTTGTGCATAATAAACCTCCAAGAAAATGAAAAATGTTAAGGCTTGACTATTAAAAGCCTGCCTCAAGAATATCATAGTTTGAAAGGGGTGTCAAATCATTTCGGAATCTGGCCAAAAAAAATCAAAACAAATCTCAGCTGGAATTGGCATTTGCGCCGGGAAGGCAAATGTGTTAGAATTATCTGTAGTTTTCCGGCCTGGAATCGTCCGGTGAAAGGACGTTCCGGCCAGAGGTTAAGGATGAAGAAGGAGGATGAGGGGAATGAGCCTGCACAATGCAGTCGGCCATTTTCGGACCATTACAAAACATAAAATGATGGTGATGGAAAACTGTTTCCAGGTAGGGCTTTACAGACAGGGGCTGCTTCACGATCTGTCGAAGTATTCCTGGGAGGAGTTTCGAACCGGAGTCAGGTACTATCAGGGGACGAGAAGTCCCAACGCGGCGGAAAAGGAGGTTCTGGGATATTCTGCCGCCTGGCTTCACCACAAGGGAAGAAATAAGCACCACTTTGAATACTGGATCGACTTTGCGCCTGATAAGGCCAGAGGACTGATAGGAAATAAGATGCCGCTCAAGTATGTGATTGAGATGGTGATGGATCGAATCGCCGCCTCCAAGGTCTACAAGGGAAAGGATTACACAGACGCTTCCCCCTGGGAATATTATGCCAGGGGAAAGGATTATCTGGTGATGCATCCGGAGACGCGGGCCCTTTTGGAACGGCTTCTCCTGATGTTAAAAAAGCAGGGAGAGCAGAAAACATTTGCCTATATCCGCCATCTGCTGCGGCAGGGCAGCTATTAAAACGAGCTTCAGGAGCTGGGGAGGCCGATCCAATCCAGAACATCCCTCAGATACTGGAGAGACAGCTTCGTATCCGGCTCTCTGCCGGAATCTGAGCGCCTGGAGGGGCACAGTCTGTCTAACAGCTCTGGACTGCAGGGCACATAGGTGAGACGGTCAGAGTAGTCCTTTTTGACATATTCTGAAAAGATGGGAGCGGGCTGAGGAAGGAATCTTCCCGCTGTTTTGGTATAGCAGGTTTTGGCTGTGGCCCTTTTTCTGGCGGACCGTTCCACATACTCTCCGACGCTTTTATGGACGGCGGTATCCTCATAGATTAAGTAGTAATAATCCTTATAATTTGGATAGAACCGTTTCATTTCTCCGCAGACCAGAGGAACGCTCAGGCACAGGCGGTTTCCCTCTGCTTCCAGGGAAAAGGGAGGGACTTCTGCCGCTATGGGAGAGGGGAGAACGACCGGGCTTTCATAGAGCAGACGGATCAGAGGCTCCTCTGTTCCGAAGGCGTCGGTGACAAACGCTTCCTTCCATCCGGCAGGCATAGCGGGCAGCCGGAAGAAATCGGGATAGGAGAGGATGGGCAGAACGGCTGGCATTCCTTTCAGATCCTCTTCGTTGTGGAGTGTCAGAAGATGGTACAGATTCTGATTTTGGGAAACCAGATAATTTTCATACACCGCAATGAGCTGCCCGCTGGAAAAACGATCTTCCCTGCTGATGCCCAGAAACCGTTCCACGGTTTTCTGCTTCAGATTCTCAAGGCCCAGAAGTTTTTTAAAGGGCTTTATTTTTTTGTAGATATCAAAGCTGGCCATATGGGAAAAGCCGCAGTCAAGGCCCAGGAAGGCGCACCGCTTTTGGAGGTAAGGAATGTCGAAGCTGTCCCCGTTAAAGTGAATCAGACGGGAGAAGTCCTTCGTATATTCAAAGAAGGCGAGGAGCAGCTGGCGTTCGCTGTCCTCTGTGTCGGCAAACCACTGAATCATCCGCCATTCATTCTTCCTGTAAAAGACGCATCCGATCAGATAGAGTCTTGAATGTTCTGCGGACAGCCCCGTTGTCTCGATGTCGAAAAAGAGCAGCTGATCCGGCGTGCCAATGCGGGAGAGTGGGTAAGATTCCGGCAGCTCCAGACGTTTTTCTATGGTAATCACAGCAGGTTCCTCCTTGTAGTATTTCTGTTATTATATGACAAAAAAGGGCGGGTTTACAAGGGAAATCTGAACGGGGAGAATATTTGTTCGATTAATTTTCTTGCATTGGCACAGGCCGTATGGTATGATAGGCTGAGATAAAAGGAGAGAAAAAAGTGATTTCATATATTAAAGGAACTCTGGCAGAGAAGATGGAAGGAGCGGCGGTAGTGGAAGCCGGATCCATCGGATACAGAATTTTTATGCCTGCCTCCGCTCTGGAGCTTTTAGGGGCGGTGGGGGATGAAGTGGTGGTTTACACTTATTTTCAGGTGCGCGAGGACGCTATGAGCCTGTACGGCTTTCTGAGCCGCCAGGACAGAGAGATGTTTAAGCAGCTGATTGGCGTGAACGGTATCGGCCCTAAGGCGGCCCTGGGACTTTTAGGCACGTTGAGGCCTGACGATCTGCGGCTTGCCATTCTCACCGGGGACGCCAAGGCGATTTCCAGGGCACCTGGCATCGGTGCGAAGACGGCGCAGAGGATTATCCTGGATCTGAAGGACAAGGTGAGCGCACAGGAGATGCTGTCTTCCCTTGCCGTTCCGGCAGAGGCAGCCGCCGGGCGCGTTTCCCAGGAGGCGTCCGCCTTCAGCGCAGAGGCGGCCAGGGAGGCTGTGGACGCTCTGGTGGCCCTTGGATATTCTAATCTGGAAGCTTCCCGGGCAGTGAAGCAGGTGGAACTTACGGAGGACATGGATGCGGAGGCTGTTCTGAAGGCCTCCCTGAAATTTCTGGCGTTTATGTAGCCGGAAAATGCAGGGACAGGCAGCGCGGATCAGCCGCTGCCAGGAAATCAGAACGTGAAATAAGTGGAGACGAAGGAAGCAGATATGAGCAGAAGGATTATAACAACCGATGTGACGGAAGAGGACAAGAAAATAGAGACCAGCCTGAGACCGCAGCTTCTGGGGGAGTACATAGGCCAGGAGCGGATCAAGGGCACGCTGAAAATCTTTATCGATGCCGCCAAATCCAGAAATGAGCCGTTAGATCACGTGCTGTTTTACGGGCCGCCGGGACTGGGAAAGACGACGCTCTGCGGCATTATTGCCAATGAGATGGGCGTCCATATGAAAGTGACCTCCGGTCCGGCCATTGAAAAGCCGGGAGAGATTGCCGCTATTTTAAACGGCCTGTCGGAGGGGGACGTGCTTTTTGTGGATGAGATCCACCGCCTGAACCGCCAGGTGGAGGAGGTGCTCTATCCGGCGATGGAGGACTATGCCATTGATATTATGCTGGGGAAGGATTCCAGCGCCCGCTCCATCCGTCTGGAGCTTCCGAAGTTTACGCTGGTAGGGGCGACCACCAGGGCGGGGCTTTTGACCGCTCCCCTGAGAGACAGGTTTGGAATCATCCAAAAGATGGATTTTTATACGCCTCAGGAACTGAAGGATATTGTCATGCGGTCCGCCCAGGTGATGCAGGTGGCCATTGAGGAGGAGGGAGCCTTCGAGATTGCCAGACGATCCAGGGGAACGCCAAGGCTTGCCAACCGCCTTTTAAAGCGGGTGCGGGATTTCGCCCAGGTGAAGTACGACGGGGTGATTACGAAAGCGGTGGCTGATTTTGCCCTGGATATCCTGGATGTGGATAAGCTGGGCCTGGACAATAACGACAGGGCCATTTTAAACGCTCTGATCCAAAAGTTTTCCGGCGGTCCGGTAGGCCTGGAGACGCTGGCGGCCTGCCTGGGAGAAGACGCGGGAACGCTGGAGGACGTCTATGAGCCCTATCTTCTGATGAACGGACTGATTAACAGGACTCCCAGAGGAAGAGTCGCCACAGAGGCAGCTTACCGCCATCTGGGCATTTCCATGAATCCTGCGGGAGACAGGTCTTAGAAAAACAGGGAATCCAAAGAAAATCATTGTTTTTATAGAAAATTCAGGTATAATGAAGATGACGTTCTATGTCTGAAAACGAGAAGGATAAGAAAACGAAAGCGGAGAAAACCATGGATTCCAAAAATTATACAGATGTTTTAATTAACGGAAAAATTTACACATTAGGCGGCGCGGAGGAGGAGAGCTACCTCCAGCAGGTGGCCAGCTATATCAATGAAAAGATGTCCGGGCTTCAGCGCCAGCCGGGTTTCCAGCGTCAGAGCGATGATTATAAGTCTGTGATGACATGTTTAAATCTGGCGGACGATTACTTCAAGGAGAGACAGTATGCGGCCCGGCTGGAAAATGAAAATCAGAACCTGGAGAAGGAAACCTACAGCCTGAAGCACGAGCTGGTGAGCACGCAGATGAAGCTGGAGGCTCTCCACAGGGAGACAGAGGAGCTGAGACGGCAGATGAAGGAGCTGATGCTTCGGATTCCAGAAAGAGAAGAGGCTTTGGCGGTGTCTGAGACGGCGCGGGAGGCAGAACTGGAGCAGAGCGGGGATCAGAATTCCTTAGAAGGATAGTGAAACAGCGGCGAAAGGCTGATGTGCGTGGCGCGCATCAGCCTTTTAAAAGTAAAATGAGAGGGATGGAAATGAACAGCCAGAACAGAAAACAGGAACAGGAGAAACGGTGGCAGGCCGCGGTGAAAAGAGGCGCGGAGATTTTGGCGCCAGCCGGATCCTTTGAGAGCATGAAGGCGGCTGTGGCGGCTGGAGCGGACGCCGTCTATATCGGCGGGAATAAATTCGGCGCCAGGGCCTATGCGGACAATCTGGACGAGGACAGGATGAAGGAGGCCATTGATTATGCCCACCTCCATGGCTGCCGAATTTATATGACAGTGAATACCCTGGTAAAGGAGCGGGAGATGAAGGAGCTTTACAGCTATCTGCTCCCTTACTACGAGCAGGGGCTGGACGCGGTGATTGTCCAGGATATGGGAGTATTCTCCTTTGTAAAACGGCATTTTCCGGATCTGGACGTTCACGCCAGCACCCAGATGACAGTGACGGGAGCGCCGGGAGCGGCCCTGATCGGCAGAATGGGAGCGTCCAGGATTGTGACGGCCAGAGAGCTTTCCCTGGATGAGATAGAGGAGATATACAGGGAGACAGGGGCTGAGATTGAAAGCTTTGTCCACGGAGCGCTCTGCTACTGCTATTCCGGCCAGTGTCTGTTCAGCAGCCTCATCGGAGGCAGAAGCGGAAACAGGGGCCGGTGCGCCCAGACCTGCCGCCTGCCGTTTTCTGTCAGAAGAGGGAAGGAGCTTCTGAACGGAAAAAACGAAAAATATGTGCTGAGCCTTAAGGACCTGTGCAGCCTTGACATTCTGCCGGATATTCTGGAGGCCGGAGTATTTTCACTGAAAATCGAGGGCAGAATGAAAAGTCCCCGCTACACGGCAGGCGTGGTGTCCATTTACAGAAAATATGTGGATCAGTACATGAAATATGGACGAAAGGGATATCAGGTGGATCCGGCGGATCGAAAGACACTGCTTGACCTGTTTGACCGGGGAGGCCAGACGGAGGGCTATTACAGGGAGCACAATGGCAGAGATATGGTGGTTCTGAAGGAAAAGCCGGCCTTTCGGGAGGAAAACCGGCCGCTGTACGATTATCTGGATAAAACCTATGTAAACGCATCTCTTCAGGAACCGGTTCTGGGATGGGCCAGAGCTGCGGAGGGAGAGGAACTGAGGCTGAAGCTCCAGACAGACAGTTTTGGAAGCACCATAGAGGCGGAGGTTTCCGGCGGTCCTGTCCAGACGGCAAAAAATCAGCCCATGGCGGCGGAGCGCATAGAAAAGCAGCTGAATAAGACGGGAAATACGCCGTTTTATTTTCAGTCCCTGCAGGTGGAGACAGAGGGAAACTGCTTCATTCCGGTGCAGGAGCTGAACGAACTGAGAAGAAATGCCTTTGAAAAGCTGGAAACGCAGCTTCTAAGCCAATTCAGAAGACAGGAACCGTCTGGACATGAGAACGGCGAAGGAGACGGGAAAAAGGCGCAGGAAGAAAAGCTTCAGAAGAGGGAAATTTCGGAGAACGGCACAGAAGGAGAGAAGAAGGGCAGAGAACAGGCGGTTCTTCACGTGTCGCTGGAGGAGCCGGAAGGACTTGAAACGGTTCTCTCGTTCCGGCAGGCGGCCGTTATTTCCATCGACGCGGCCGGATTTCCGGCTGAGAGCTGGAAGCAGACGGTTTTAAACTGCCATGAGAGGGGAAAGGAGTGCCTTCTTTTGCTGCCGCACATTTACAGGGCGGAGGCAAAGCGGTATTTTGACGCCCATCTGAGGGAGCTTTCCGAGGCCGGCTTTGACGGGGCTGTAATCCGGGCCTGGGAGGAAGCGGAACTGATTGCCAGATGGAGACGGGAAGGCGTGTTTTTCCCGAAAATCACAGTCTTTGATCATGGACTGTACAGCTTTAACAGCCTCTCGGAAGAGTGGATGGAGCAGATGCTTCCAGGAGAGACGATCCGGTTTACAGCGCCTCTTGAATTAAACAGCAGAGAGCTGGAGGAGAAGGGAATCCGCGGGGAAGAGCTGATGGTCTATGGAAATATTCCTATGATGGTGACGGCTCAGTGTCTGAAAAAGACGCTGGAAGGCTGTACGGGAAGGCCGGAGCTTCTGTGGATGAAGGATCGGAAGGGCAAGGAGTTCCCGGTGAAGAATCACTGCCGGTTCTGCTACAATACGATTTATAATTCCAGTCCTCTGTCTCTTCTGGCAGACAGAAGCCTCATTGAGAGACTGGGGCCGTCTGTTCTCAGGCTTTCCTTTACCACTGAACAGCCAGAGCGGATCCGGGAGGTATTGAAGGCCTTTTCAGAGGAATTTATCTCCGGAACGGAGAAAGGCGGGGCGCCTGAACTGTCAGGCGAGTTTACAAGAGGCCATTTTAAGCGCGGAGCGGAGTAGGTGAGACATTATGGCGAATCTGATTACGAACGTATCCAAGTATCTGATGATACTTTTAATTGCGATTTACACCTATTACAATTTCCGGTTTTTCGGAATCAGGGACGAGTGGGGGAAACGGCGTCTGTGCCGTCTCCAGAACGTGGTGATGGTGTTAATCCACACTCTTGCGTACCTTATTATTTACCTGCGCACAGAGGATGAGAAGACGCTGATGTTTTTTGGAGCGCAGCTTTTGTTTTTCTTTCTGTATATGGGACTGTACCGGCTGTTTTACAGGAATCTGTCCAGACTTCTTTTAAACAATGCCTGTATGCTTCTGTCTACCAGCTTTATTATTCTGACCAGGATTTCCATGGACCGGGCGGTAAGGCAGTTTGCCATTGTGGCGGTGGCTGCCGCCGTTACCATGATCATCCCGTTTATTATGGACCGGGCGTGGCAGCTGTCCAAGATTCCGTGGGTTTACGGAAGCATCGGCCTGGCTCTGCTTTTAGTAGTGTGCGTCATGGGAAATACGGCTTTTGGAGCGCAGCTTTCTATCAATATCGGAGGCTTCTCCTTTCAGCCGTCAGAGTTTGTAAAGATCAGCTTTGTATTCTTTGTGGCCACTATGTTTTACCGCTCTGTCGATTTCAGGACGATAGCCATTACGACTGCTGTGGCCGCGGCCCATGTGCTGGTGCTGGTGATGTCCAAGGATCTGGGAAGCGCGCTGATTTTCTTTGTCACCTATCTGCTGATGCTGTTTGTGGCGACGGGAAGCTGGCTCTACCTGGGACTGGGAGCCGGCAGCGGAGCGGCGGCGGCTGTGATTGCCTACAGCCTGTTTTCCCATGTGCGTACCAGGGTGGAGGCATGGCTGGATCCCTGGAGCGATATTTCGGGAAAGGGATATCAGATCAGCCAGTCCCTGTTCGCCATTGGAACGGGAGGATGGTTTGGCATGGGGCTTTATCAGGGGATGCCGTCTAAAATTCCGGTGGTGGAAAAGGACTTTGTCTTTTCAGCCATTTCGGAAGAAATGGGAGGCATCTACGCCATCTGCCTGATTCTCATCTGCCTGGGCTGCTTTATGCAGTTTATGATGATTGCCGCCAAAATGCAGGCTGTCTTTTATAAGCTGATTGCCTTTGGTCTGGGAACCACGTACATTGTGCAGGTATTTCTGACCATTGGCGGAGTGACGAAATTTATTCCCTCCACAGGAGTGACGCTGCCGTTTGTCAGCTACGGCGGAAGCTCCATTCTCAGCACCTTTATTGTGTTTAACGTGGTTCAGGGACTGTATATTTTAAAACGCAATGAAGAGGAGGAAGATTATGATGAAGAAGAATGATCCGAGTCCTGAAAAACACGGGAAAGCTTCTGCTTTCCGTTCCAGAAAACGCTCTGAAGCCGCAAAGGAGCAGGAGCTTAGGGAGGCTGCCAGAGAGAAGGCAGATAAAAATATTCTGCGGATTACCTACGCCTTCGCAGCTCTGTTTATCGGCATGTGCCTGTATCTGGGCTGGTTTCTTCAGGTGGACAGTGAAACTGTCATCAACAGCTCCTACAATGCCAGGCTGGACCGCTTCTCTGACCGGATTGTAAGGGGAAAGATTCTGAGCGGAGACGGAAAGGTGCTGGCGGAGACCCAGGTGGCGGAGGAGGGAACAGAGAAGCGGTATTACCCATACAATTACCTCTACGTTCATTCGGTTGGCTATTCTGGAAAAAACGGAAAGACAGGCATCGAGTCTCTGGCAAACTTCTATCTGCTGTCCTCCCATGTCAATCTGGTGGAGAAGACGGTCAATGAACTGCAGGGAAAGAAAAATATCGGAGACAACGTGGTGACGACTCTGGATTCCGATCTGCAGCAGACAGCTTCCGACGCCATGGGAAACAGGAGAGGGGCTGTGATTGCCATGGAACCTGATACAGGAAAGATTCTGACCATGGTATCCCAGCCGAACTTCAATGCCAATACAGTGGACGAGCAGTGGGCGGAGCTGACTTCACCGGAGAACACCAAGGCGCAGCTGGTAAACCGCGCGACCCAGGGACTTTACTCCCCAGGCTCTACCTTTAAGATTGTGACGGCTCTGGAGTATCTTCATGAAAATCCGGATGGCATGAGCCAGTTTCATTTTGACTGCGACGGCCTGATGGAGCAGGGAGAGTATCAAATCCGCTGCTACCACGGGGAATCCCATGGCAGCCAGGATCTGCGGATGTCCTTTGCCAATTCCTGCAACGGAGCTTTTTCGACTATGGGTCTGGGGCTGAATCTGACGCAGTTTAACAGTCTTGCCAGCCAGCTTTTGTTTAACAGCAGTCTGCCCCTTTCTCTTCCCTACAAGGAAAGCTCTTTTGTCATGGGAGAGGGGGCTGACGAGTGGGAACGGCTTCAGACCTCCATCGGTCAGGGAAAGACGCAGATTACTCCTATGCACAACCTGATGATCACAGCGGCGATTGCCAACGGGGGCACTCTGATGAAGCCCTACCTGATTGATCATGTGGAAAACGCTGGGGGCCAGACGGTAAAGAAGTTTCTTCCGGAAGCTTACGGCACGCTGATGAGCTCTGAGGACGCCTCTATTCTCAGCGGCCTGATGACGGCAGTCGTTACAGACGGAACAGGATCCGCGCTTCGGGGCGCTCCCTATACGGCGGCGGGAAAGACGGGATCTGCTGAATTTGAGACAGGAAAAGAGACGCATGCCTGGTTTGTGGGCTACGCGCCTGTGGAGGACCCGAAAATCGCAGTCTGCGTGCTCCTGGAGGAGAGCGGGTCAGGCGGAAAGCAGGCGGGACCTGTGGCCAGAGCCGTTATGGACAAATATTTTGAGAAAAATCCTCTGCAGTAGCGGGGACGGATAGGAGAGACGGATGACACAGCTTCAGATGATACTGTTTTTATGCCCCATATTCTTTTTTACCAGTTTTGTAGACGCAGTTTCAGGCGGCGGAGGTCTGGTGGCTCTGCCGGCCTATCTGTTTACAGGAATGCCGGTTCACAGCGCTTATGCCTGCAATAAGGTGGGATGCGTGGTGGGAGGATTCACTTCTTTTATCCGTTTTTTTAAAAACGGGCTGATTGATATGAAAACGGCTCTCTTTGTGGGAGGGGTAACCTTTGTGTGCTCCACCTGCGGAGCGCAGATTGTGCTGCACCTGCCGGATCGGCCTCTTAAGATTATGATTTTAGCCTCCATGCCGGCTGTGGCGGCCCTGATTTTCTTCCAGAAAAATTATCCTGAGGTAAACAGAACCTCAGAGATCACAGGCTGGAAGCGAGGAGGGCTCTGCCTGCTGTCAGGAGTTATGATGGGACTTTATGACGGAATTTTAGGGCCTGGCTCCGGAACCGTTGTGATGATTCTCTTTACCAAGCTGTTAAAATACAATTTAATTACTGCATCGGGAAATACGAAGGTCATTCTGCTGGCCTCCACTCTGGCCGCCTCGGTGTCCTATATCCTGGCGGGAAAGGTGATCTGGACCGTGGCAGTTCCTGTGTCTGTCTTCGGAATGCTGGGAGGATATGTGGGCGCCGGAATGGCCATCAAAAAAGGCACAAAATTTATCCGCCCCATGATGCTTGGCATCGCGGCCTTCCTGGTGATCAAAATGGCGGTGGATCTGGCTGCCGGAGGGCAGTAGGGATACCGCGGCCGGATTTTCCTCTCCGTCTTGCACATTGTCCCAAAAAGCAGTATACTAAACAGTAATAACAACGCCAGGAGGGATTGCGATGATTGAGGCAACGAGCTGCGGCGGTGTGGTTATTTTTCGAGGTAAAATTCTTGTTTTGTATAAGAATTATAAGAACAAGTATGAAGGATGGGTTTTGCCGAAGGGAACTGTAGAGCCTGGGGAAGAGTTCAAGGAAACTGCCCTCAGGGAGGTCAAGGAAGAGACAGGCGTCACTGCGTCGATTATCAAGTATATCGGCAAGAGCCAGTACACGTTCAACACTCCGCAGGATATGGTGGAGAAGGACGTCCACTGGTATCTGATGATGGCGGACAGCTATTACAGTAAACCACAGCGGGAAGAGTATTTTGTGGATTCAGGTTATTATAAGTTTTATGAGGCTTATCATCTGCTTAAGTTTTCCAATGAAAAGCAGATTCTGGAAAAGGCTTATAATGAATACCTGGATTTGAAGAGGAGTAATCTTTGGGGGTCAAAAAAGTACTTTTAAGAGCAACGGACAGAGGGCTGAAACACACGGGACAGACGTGTGCTTCAGCCTTTTCTGATCCAGCGGGAAATTTCGTTTTGATTGAAAAATCTGGCTAATTATATTAAAATGGCATATAATACCGCTTAGGTCCTCGGCGGGATCTGCTGAGGGCAGGAGGAGAGAAAAGGAGAATAGGATCATGAACCAGTCATTTGAAAAATTACAGAATCAGCTGGAAAAGGCTATGGCCCTTCAGACGGCTATGGTGCTGTTTGAGTGGGATAATGAGACTGCGGCGCCGAAGGAGGCGGCAGAGAGAACGGCGGCGGTCATCGGTTCTCTTTCCAGCCAGTATCTTGATATTATGACAGGAGAGAAGCTGAAAACTGCCTTGGAAGAGTGCAGTGGACAGATGTCCGAAATGACGGAAGTGGAGCAGGCCATCGTCAGAGAGACAGAGGAAGAGGTGGAAAAGCTGGAGCGCATTCCGGCCGACGAGTACCGCAGCTTTGCAGAGCTGACAGCCAGGGCAACCGGCATCTGGGCGGACGCCAGGGAGAAGAAGGATTTTTCCCTGTTCGCGCCGGTTTTAAAGGAAATTGTGGATTATCAGAAGCGGTTTGCTTCCTACCAGGCCAAAGAGGGACAGAAGCTTTACGACGTGATGCTGGACAATTATGAGAAGGATTTTGGCATGAAGGAGCTGGACGAGTTCTTCCGCGTTGTGAAAGAAGGAATCGTGCCGCTTTTAAAGGAGTCTGCAAAGCGCTCGGAGCAGATCGACGACAGCTTTTTAAGCGCCGGATATACAGAGGAGCAGCAGGAAAAAGCGGCTCGTTTCCTGGCGGAATATGTGGGCTTTGACTTTGACAGGGGAATTCTGGCTGTCAGCGCGCATCCGTTTACCACGAACCTGCACAATAAAGATGTGAGAATTACCACACACTACCTGGATCGGATTGACTCTTCCATCTATTCAGTGATTCACGAGTCGGGCCATGCGGTTTATGAGCTGGGAATCAGAGATGATTTGACCCAGACGCCGGCCGGGCAGGGGGCGTCCATGGGAATGCATGAATCCCAGTCCAGATTTTTCGAGAATATTATGGGACGGAACAGAAATTTCTGGGTTCCCATTTATGGAAACATGCAGGAGATATTCGGCAGTCCTTTAAAGGAAGTGAGCCTGGACGATTTTCTGGCGGCAGTGAACAAGACGATCCCGGGACTGATCCGGACGGAGGCGGACGAGCTTTCCTACTGCCTGCACGTGCTGGTGCGGTATGAGATAGAAAAGCTGATGATCGAGGAAAATGCTGAGATTGACAGTCTTCCAGAGCTGTGGAACGACAAGTATGAGGAGTATCTGGGAATCCGCCCGAAAGATGACGGAGAAGGCATTTTGCAGGATATCCACTGGTCTCAGGGTTCCTTCGGCTACTTCCCGTCCTACGCTCTGGGCAACGCCTTCGGCGCCCAGCTCTATCACAGAATGAAGCAGGAGATGGATTTTGACGGGCTTCTCAGAGAGGGAAGAGCAGACGTAATCAGAGAATATCTGCGGGAGCACATTCATCAGTACGGAAAGCTTAAGACCAGCCGCCAGCTGTTAAAGGACGCTACAGGAGAAGACTTTAACCCGGCCTATTATGTAGAATATTTAACAGAACGGTACGGAAAGTAGACGCGCTGGAGAAATTAAAAAAACCGGCATTTCTATGTCAGGAATGCCGGTTTTTTCGGAAATGCTCCATTTTCGACAGGTGGAAATTGATTTCCGCCCCCATGAAGAGAATACAGATGCAGAAGTACAGCCACAGCATCAGCACGGCTACGCTGGCAAGACTTCCGTACATGGTGGAGAATCTTGAAAAGTATTTAAAGTAAAGAGAGAAGGCGAAGGAGAACAGAATCCAGCATACCGTAGAGAACACAGCTCCCGGGAGCTGGCTTTTCAGCCTCATCTTCTCATAGGGGAGAAAGGTATAAAGGCCTGTGAAAAACACAGCCAGAATAATCAGAGACAGAATGGATCGCAGACTGATCAGGTAAGGAGACAGAAAGCGGAGAAAGGGCAGAAACCGGAGCGCCAGATTCTGGAGAACCGTTCCGAAGACCAGAAGAGCCAGAGACATGACGCAGACAGCCATGAATACGATGGTGTAGCCGGAGTTAATCAGACGGCTGGTTACATAGCCTCTCCGCTTCGGACAGCCGGTGATCCGGTTCAGCCCCCGCTCAATGCCCTGTATTCCCCTGGCGGCTGACCAGAGGGTGACGATGGAGGATACGGAGAGCAGGGCGGCGGAGGATTTGGAATAAATTTCGCCGATAATAGTGTACACCAGAGGCTGTACTTCTATGGGGAGCAGCCGGGACAGCAGGTAGAGCAGATCCGACTGCTGCACAGCGGGAACAAACTGAAGCACTGTGAGGAGGAGAATGATAAACGGCACGGAGGAGAGCACAATAAAAAAGGATGCCTGAGCGGCATACACCGTGATCTCATCCCTTACGAATTTATCATATATCTGTTTGCAGTGTACCAGAAAATAGATCATACATTTCTCCATTTGTTTCGATTCTATTAACATATTATCACGGGGGAGGAAAAATAACAACTTTTCTTGAAAATTAAGAGGATTACAATGAAAAAGCTACTGAACTATCTAAGCGCTTATAAAAAGGAAGCGGTGCTGGCGCCTCTTTTTAAGATGCTGGAGGCCAGCTTTGAGCTGCTGGTCCCTCTTGTCATGGCCCAAATCATCGACACAGGAATCAAAAACCAGGATTTGGCTTACATTTTAAAAATGGGAGCTGTTTTAGTGCTTCTGGGAGTGATAGGTCTTGCCTGCTCCCTGACCGCCCAGTATTTTGCGGCCAGGGCGGCAGTGGGATTCGGAGCGGGAGTGAGAAGGGATCTGTTCCGCCATATTAACCGCCTGTCCTATTCGGAAATCGACGCCCAGGGAACGGCGACGCTGATTACCAGAATGACCAGCGACGTCAACCAGGTGCAGTCGGGAGTCAATCTGACGCTCCGCCTGTTCCTGCGCTCTCCGTTTATCGTATTCGGGGCCATGATTATGGCCTTTACCATTGATGTGAAATCAGCGCTTATTTTCGCGGCGGCGATTCCCCTGCTCTCCTTGGTAGTGTTCGGCATTATGCTGATCAGCATGCCTCTCTACAAGCGAGTGCAGAGACAGCTGGACTGGGTAATGCAGATTACCAGGGAAAACCTGACGGGAGCCAGGGTGATACGGGCCTTTAACAGAGAGCAGGACGAGATTGCCTCCTTTAAAGAGGAGGGAGGACTTTTAATCCGCTTCCAGATTTTCGTGGGACGGATTTCCGCTCTTTTAAATCCAGTTACCTATGTGATTGTCAACCTGGCGATTGTGGTTCTGATTTACACGGGAGCGGGACAGGTGGACAGCGGACGGATCCCGCAGGGAGAGGTGGTGGCCCTTGTCAACTACATGTCCCAGATTCTGGTGGAGTTGATTAAGCTGGCCAATTTGATTATTTCTATCACCAAAGCGCTGGCCTGCGCGGGACGCATCAGCAGCGTGTTCGAGATGGAGAGCAGTATTGCGGATCCGGGAGAAGAGAAGGGCAGGCAGGTGAAGGAAGAGGAGAATCCTCCTGTTTCCGGAACGCCCAGGGTTTCCTTCCAGAACGTCAGCTTCTCCTACCAGGGCTCTAAAGAAGAGTCCCTCTCTGACATCAGTTTCGATGCTGTGCCTGGAGAGATCATCGGCGTGATTGGAGGAACCGGATCTGGAAAATCCACTCTGGTGAACCTGATTCCGCGGTTTTACGATGCGACAAAGGGGCAGGTTCTGGTCAATGGAACCGATGTGAGAGCTCAGTCCCTCTCGAAACTGAGGGGGCAGATAGGAGTGGTTCCCCAGAAGGCTGTTCTCTTTAAGGGAACCGTCCGCGACAACATACGCTGGGGAAAGGAGGACGCCTCTGACCGGGAGATAGAGGAAGCGCTGGAAACAGCACAGGCCCTGGAGGTGGTGAAATCCAGGGAAAACGGTCTGGACGCCATGATTTTCCAGGGAGGGAAAAACCTGTCCGGAGGACAGAGACAGAGACTTACCATTGCCAGAGCCCTGGTGAGGAAGCCGCAGATTTTAATTCTGGACGACAGCTCGTCGGCTCTTGATTTTGCCACAGACGCCAGACTGAGGAAGGCCCTGAGGGAGCGCACAGGGGGCGCTGCCATTTTCCTGGTATCTCAGAGAGCCTCGGCTCTGCGCCACGCAGATCAGATTCTGGTGCTGGACGATGGAAGGCTGGCAGGAAAGGGAAAGCATGAGGAATTATTGGAGACCTGCCCTGTGTACAGGGAAATCTGCCTGTCCCAGATTTCTGGAGAGGAGGCGGAGCAGTGATGGCAAAAACAGAGATGAAAAAAGACAGGGAAGCGAAAGGGATTTTTAAGGATACGGCAAAGTCAGACACCATAAAAAGGGTGCTGAAGCATATCGGAGCTTACAGGTGGCTGGTGCTGCTTTCCCTGGTGCTGTCTGCAGTGACAGTGGCCCTGACTCTCTACATTCCCATTTTAATCGGGCAGGCGGTGGATCTGATTACAGGGGAAGGGCAGGTAGACTTTGACGGCCTGTTCCGGATCTTTGGAATCATGGCGGCGGTGATTCTGGTTACGGCGGCGGCCCAGTGGCTGATGAACGCCATCAACAATCACATCACCTACCGGGTGGCTATGGACGTCCGGGAGAAGGCCTTCTGCCATTTGGAGATCCTGCCTCTTAAATATATAGACGGCCATTCCTACGGCGACGTTTTAAGCCGCGTTATCACAGATGTGGATCAGTTTTCCGACGGCCTTTTGATGGGCTTTACCCAGCTGTTTTCCGGAATACTCACGATTTTCGGGACCCTGGTATTTATGTTTTCCGTTAATCCCTTTATCGCTCTGGTGGTGGTTCTGATGACGCCTCTTTCCCTGCTGGCGGCAGGCTATATTGCCAAAAAGACCTTCTCCATGTTTCAGGAGCAGTCGGAGGCCAGAGGAGAGATGACTTCCTTAATTAATGAGATTGTGGAAAATGAGAAGGTGGTGCAGGCCTTCTCCTATGAGCAGAAGGCGGAGGAGCGGTTTGATAAAATTAACAGCCGCCTGGAAAGCTGCAGTCTCCGGGCTACCTTCTTTTCTTCTATTACAAATCCGGCCACCCGGTTTGTAAACGGCCTGGTGTACGCAAGCGTGGGAATCGCAGGGGCAGCTGCGGCTATCCATGGTCTTTTGAGCGTGGGACAGCTGACTTCTTTCTTAAACTATGCAAACCAGTATACAAAGCCGTTTAATGAGATTTCCGGGGTGGCCACGGAGCTTCAGAACGCCGTCGCCTCGGCTGCCAGAGTGTTTGCCCTCATTGACGAGGAACCGCAGACGCCGGAGGCAGAACAGGCGATAGAGCTTCAGGAGGCGGACGGAAGAGTGGAGCTGTCTCACGTAGCGTTTTCCTACCAGCCGGACACGTCTCTGATTGAAGACTTAAATCTCACGGTGGAACCGGGGAAAAAGATAGCCATTGCAGGCCCTACCGGATGCGGAAAAAGTACGGTGATCAATCTGCTGATGCGTTTTTATGATGCGGACAGCGGATGGATTCAGGTCAGCGGCTGCGACATCAGGCAGATGACCAGAAAAAGTCTGCGGGCTTCCTACGGAATGGTTCTCCAGGAGACGTGGCTGAAAGCGGCGTCTATCCGGGATAATATTGCCTATGGAAGGCCTGACGCCTCCATGGAGGAGATTGTGGAAGCGGCGAAAAAAGCCCATGCCCACAGCTTCATTACCAGAATGCCGGAGGGATACGACACGGTGATTTCTGAGGACGGAGGCAGTCTTTCCCAGGGACAGAAGCAGCTTTTGTGCATTGCCAGAGTGATGCTCTGCCAGCCTCCTATGCTGATTCTGGATGAGGCTACCTCGTCTATTGATACGAGAACCGAGCTGATGGTTCAGGAGGCCTTTGACCGGATGATGGAGGGGCGCACCAGTTTTATTGTGGCCCACCGCCTTTCTACCATACGAAAGGCAGACCAGATTCTGGTAATGAAGGAGGGAAAAATCATCGAGCAGGGAAATCATGAAGAGCTGCTGGCGAAAGGAGGATTTTATTGTGAACTGTACAACAGCCAGTTCGCCGTCTCATAAGGAAGCGGCCGTGATTAAAAGAGAAACGGATCGGCAGGAGACGCGGGGACAGGAAAAATTGAGAATCCTGGTAAGCGCCTGCCTGCTGGGAGAAAACTGCAAATACAGCGGAGGATCCAACCGGGACGAAACGGTGCTGATGTGGAAAACGAAGCTGGAACAGGAGAAAAAGGCAGAGTTTATCCCCATCTGCCCGGAAGTGGCAGGAGGCCTTTCCACTCCCAGAACGCCGGCAGAAATCAGAGGAGAGAGAGTCGTAACCCGCGACGGCAGGGATGTGACTGCAGAATATGAAGCCGGGGCCGAAGAGGCTCTCGCGCTGTCAGGGAAGCACGGCTGCAGATATGCAGTCCTGAAGGAGAGAAGCCCTTCCTGCGGAAGCGGAACCGTCTATGATGGAAGCTTTTCAGGGACTTTGACAGCCGGAGACGGAATCGCTGCCGCTCTTTTAAAGAAAAACGGCGTAATGGTAGTTGGAGAAAGCCAGGCGCAGAAGCTGTTTGAAATCTTGTAAATCAGCCAGGCAGACAGGTTCTGGATTATATTTTTAACAGAAAATTCCAATTTTTGGCAAAAATGCCGCTGTCCATGTAATTTTTTTGTTTCTTTACTAAAAGGATGATACGTCGTCCTAGTTGCTCACGAATATTGTATAAACTAAGGCCAGAATAAAAAAGGAGGCTGAATTTATGCAGATTTGTGAAGCAACTGTAAAGAGAATAGAGGAGCTTCGAAAGCGAGAACGGCTTACCCTGTACGCTCTGGCCTACAAAACGGGGATGCCGCCCTCCACTTTAAAATGTATTATGAACGGAAGAAGCAAAAATCCGGGGATTGTCAATATTAAAAAGATTGCCGAGGGCTTTAACATGACAATCCGGGAATTTTACAACAGCGAGATTTTTGACGATTTAGAGCAGGAGGACTAGGAAGAGAGAAGTTTTCCATGCTCTGATAAAAGAAGGCGGAGAAAGAAAAAATAGGAGAGGATTCTGAGTATGGAAAAGAAATCGAGAGATCAGTTCCGGACCAGGCTGGGATTTATCGTGGCCTGCATCGGTTCTGCTGTGGGGATGGGAAATATATGGATGTTTCCCTATCGGACGGGAGCGTTCGGAGGAGCGGCCTTCCTGATCCCCTACTTTATTTTTGTTATTCTGCTGGGATTTTCCGGCGTGCTGGGAGAGATGGCCTTTGGCCGCGTGATGCGTACCGGGCCGACAGGGGCCTTTGGAAAGGCCATGGAAATGAGAGGAAAGAGGGGAGGACGCCTGATCGGCCTGATCCCTGTCATCGGTTCCCTGGGAATTGCCATCGGTTATTCCGTAGTAGTGGGCTGGTTTTTAAAATATCTGTCTGCGGCAGTTTCCGGAACGCTGGGGCAGGTGGAGGATATGGGAGCTTATTTTGCCTCCCTGTCAGGCAGCTTTGGAAGCGTAGGCTGGCATATGCTGGGCCTGGCCCTGACCTTCCTTATCATGCTGTTCGGCGTATCCGGCGGAATCGAAAAGATGAATAAGATCATGATGCCTTTGTTTTTCGTATTCTTTCTCATCCTTCTTTTCCGCGTGGCGTCTCTTCCCGGAGCAGTGGAAGGCTATAAATATCTGTTTATCCCCAGATGGGAGCTGCTTGGCAATGTAAAGACCTGGGTTTACGCCCTGGGACAGGCCTTTTTCTCCCTGTCTCTGGCCGGATCGGGCACCATTGTCTACGGCAGCTATTTAAGCGACGACGCGGATGTGGTGACCTGCGCCAGAAACGTCGCTTTTTTCGACACCTGCGCCGCGCTTCTGGCGGGAATGGTGGTGATTCCGGCTGTCTTTGCCTTTGGGCTGGACGTGACGGCGGGACCGCCTCTCATGTTTATCACCCTTCCGGCTGTCTTTAACCAGATGCCGGCCGGCTGGCTGTTCGCAGTCATTTTCTTTATCGCCGTGCTGTTTGCAGCGATTACCTCCCTGATGAATCTGTTCGAAACGCCGATCGAGGCCCTTCAGGAGCAGTTTCAGATGTCGAGAAAAGCGGCGGTGGCCTGCGTGGCGTTTATTGCGGCGGCAGTGGGCGTGTTTATTGAGAGCGCGGACGCAGTGAGCATGTGGATGGACGCAGTTTCGATTTACATGATCCCTCTGGGAGCCCTGTTGGCGGCAGTCATGTTTTTCTGGGTATGTCCGAAAGGCTTCGCCAGAGAGCAGGTGCAGAAGGGCAGAGAAAAAATGCTTGGTTCCTGGTTTGAACCGGTGACGCGGTATTTATTCGTAGGGCTGACTCTGGGCGTGTACGTGCTGGGCATTCTGTTTGGAGGAATCGGCTGATCTTTCAGAAAAGTCTTGAAAAGATAAAAAAGATGATGTATAATAATGCACATCTTACAGGGGAAGGGGAGTGAGCATTATCACTTCCTTTTTGTCATTTTAGTAAGGAAACTTTATTTTAGTTTACCGGAGAGGAGAAAGAGATGAGCATTAGAATTGGTATTCTCGGATATGGAAATTTAGGACGGGGCGTAGAGTGCGCGGTAAAGCAGAATCCTGACATGGAGCTGAAGGCAGTTTTTACGAGGCGCGACCCTGAGACAGTAAAAATTCTCACAGAGAACGCGAAGGTATACCGGGCAGAGGAGGCAGAACGCTTAAAAGACGAGATCGACGTGCTCATTCTCTGCGGAGGAAGCGCAACGGATCTGCCGGTGCAGACTCCTGCTTTTGCCAGATGGTTTAACGTAGTGGACAGTTTTGACACCCATGCCAATATTCCTCAGCACTTCGAGGCAGTGGATCAGGCGGCTTCTGAGAGCGGCCATGTGGGCATCATTTCCGTAGGCTGGGATCCGGGCATGTTTTCCTTAAACCGTCTGTACGCCACGGCAGTTCTTCCAGAGGGAAGCAATTACACCTTCTGGGGTAAGGGCGTAAGCCAGGGCCACTCAGATGCCATCCGCCGGATTGCAGGCGTAAAGGACGCCAGACAGTACACCATTCCCGTAGAGAGCGCCCTTGAGTCTGTGAGAAACGGGGAGAATCCTGAGCTGACCACCAGACAGAAACACACAAGAGAGTGTTTTGTAGTGGCAGAGGAGGGAGCCGATCTGGCTGCCATTGAGCAGGAAATCAAGACCATGAAGAATTATTTCGACGAGTACGACACGACGGTACACTTCATCAGCCAGGAGGAACTGGACAGAGACCACAAGGGACTTCCACACGGCGGATTCGTATTCAGAAGCGGCAGAACCGGCTGGGAAAAAGAGAACAGCCATGTGATTGAGTACAGCTTAAAGCTGGATTCCAATCCGGAATTTACTTCTTCTGTCATTGTGGCCTACGCAAGAGCTGCTTACAAGATGAGCAAAGAGGGACAGAAGGGCTGCAAAACAGTCTTTGACGTAGCTCCGTCCTATTTATCTCCAGAGAGCCCGGCTGACTTGAGAAAGAAATATCTGTAAGCGGCGGCTTCAGGGAGAGAATTTATGAAACGAAAGAAATGGAAGATACACGCAAAACAGACGGCGGCTCTCGCCATGGCCTTCACCCTGATGATTTCAGGCGCAGCTTCAGCGGCGCCCATTCCTCCGGATGGATCCGGGACAGGGCAGACCGCTCAGGGGGGAAACCAGACGTCTCAAGGCGGCGGACAGAATGGACAGCAGGCCACAGGACCGGCAGGGCCGGGAAGCGGCGCTGGAAACTCAGGCTCTGCCTCCAGGCTGCCGTCTCTTTCGGGAACCGTGTCCACATCCCAGAGCAGCCAGACGTCCCAGAACAGCGCGCAGACAGGAAGCCAGGGAAGCAGCCAGGCGGCGGTTCCCCAGATCAAGGCGGAGGGCGCAGTTTTGTATGACGCCACCCGGGATCAGGCGCTTTACGAGAAAAATGCGGATACTCGCTATTATCCGGCCAGCATTACGAAGATTATGACAGCGCTTCTGGTGCTGGAACACTGCAATTTAAACGATACGGTGACGTTTTCCCAGACAGCGGTTACGAATCTGGAGTCAGGAGCCGTGACCCTGGGCGTTCAGGCAGGCGATCAGTTTACAGTGGAGCAGTGCCTGTACGGCCTTCTCTTAAAGTCAGCCAACGAGATTGCCAACGGTCTGGCAGAGCACGTGTCGGGAAGTATCAGCGGATTCGCCGATCTGATGAATCAGAAGGCGGCTTCTCTGGGCTGCACCAACACCCATTTTGTCAATCCAAACGGCCTGAACGATTCCAACCACTATACGACAGCCAGAGATATGGCTCTCATTGCAGACGCGGCCTTTTCCAATCCCACCCTCTGCAAAATAGCGTCCACAGTCAATTATGACTTTCCTGCCACGGCCAGCGTTCCGTCTGTGCGGAAGCTGACCATGGGGCACAAGATGGTCAATCCAGCGAACAGCGAGTATTACAGCGGTATTGTAGGCGGAAAGACAGGCTATACCTCTTTGGCGGGCAATACCCTTGTCACTTGCGCGGAGAGAAACGGCACAAGGCTGGTGGCCGTTATCTTAAAGAGCCGGCAGACGCACTATGCAGACACCAGAGCCCTGTTGGACTACGGCTTCTCACTGATTCAGTCCGGCGGATCTGGATCGGGAACAGGCGGCCCCGGCGGCGGTCCGGGAAGCCAGCAGGGACCGGGAGGCGGCTCTGCATCCTCCAATCCCCACTGGGTGGAGGATTCCAGGGGATGGCGTTTTGTCAAGGCCGACGGCTCCTACGCTGCCAACGAATGCATGGAGATTAACGGGGAGATCTACTGCTTTAAGCCGGATTCCTATATCGTGAGCAATGACTGGTATCAGATAGGAGGAATCTGGTATTTCTTCCGTCCAAGCGGCGGCCTGGCGAAAAGCCGCTGGATCGAGACAGGCGGAAAGTGGTACTACGTAGACGGAAACGGATCCCTGTTCACAAACGGAACCACGCCAGACGGCTACCGGGTAGACGCAGACGGAGTGTGGATTCAGTAACTGCCCTTTGTCTATGTCCAGGAAAAAATTTTCAGTGACTTTAAATGGAACAAGAAAATTTTTCCTTGTCCCCCGTCCTCTGCTTGACAATCTCCGTCAAACCTACTATATTATTTATAGCTGTCTGGAAGAGGTTATGTTCAGACAGACACAGCGCTGTCCACAGAGGCAGCAGAAATGAAACAGAAAAAGGCTGAGAAAAAGAGGAGTAGGCAGGAAGCCGCCCGCCAGAGAGAGCAGTCAGCTGGCTGAGAGACTGCTTGGGGAAAGGTCTGCTGAAGGTAGCTTTTGAGCCCGGCCCTTGAACCTGATTTTTGCGGTTGAGAAGATCAGACAGTAGAGGACTGCGGGGGTTCCCGTTACAGGACAGATGAGATTGCCGTTTTATACTTGTGCGGCAGAATAAAGGTGGTACCGCGGTGATTCGCCCTTTGCATATTGCTATGCAGAGGGCTTTTTTATTTCATAGGAAAAAATAGGAAAAAACATTTTATGAAATAAAAAATGCTCCGCAGGAATTCCGCTGCGGGAGATGTTTGGGAAAGGAGCCAGAATGTCCGTTCATTCAGGAAAAAAGAGCCAGGCCTCCAGCTGCGAGACCTGCAGCAATTACGTCTATGACGAAGACTATGGATACTATGTCTGCGAGGCCAGCCTTGACGAGGACGAGATGGCGGCCTTTCTGGGAGACCGGAAATTCCAGTGTCCCTACTACCACATAAACGACGAGTATCTGATTGTGCGTAAGCAGATGTAGAATCGAACACGCGCAGAAACAATAAGAAAAAGGAGATTACAGGATGAAAGAACTGGAGAAGAACTACAATCCGGCGGACATTGAAGCCCGCCTGTACCAGAAGTGGCTGGACAGCAAGTATTTCCACGCAGACGCAGAGCGCGGCAGAAGAGAGGGAAAGAAGCCGTTCACCATTGTAATGCCGCCGCCGAACATTACAGGACAGCTCCACATGGGCCACGCTCTGGACAATACCATGCAGGATATTTTAATCCGTTACAAGAGAATGCAGGGCTATGAGGCTCTCTGGCAGCCGGGAACCGACCATGCAGCCATTGCCACAGAGGTAAAGGTTATCGACAAGTTAAAGAGCCAGGGCATTGACAAGCACGACCTGGGCCGCGAGGGCTTCTTAGAGAAGGCCTGGGAGTGGAAGGAAGAGTACGGAAGCAGAATCGTAAATCAGCTGCACAAGCTGGGATCCTCTGCCGACTGGGACAGAGAGCGCTTCACCATGGACGAGGGCTGCTCCGACGCAGTGCTTGAGGTATTTACAAAGCTCTACGAGAAGGGATATATTTACAAGGGATCCCGCATTATCAATTGGTGTCCTGTATGCCAGACCTCTATTTCTGACGCTGAAGTAGAGCACGAGGAGCAGGACGGCTTCTTCTGGCACATCAATTATCCGATTGTTGGGGAAGAAGGACGCTTTGTAGAGATTGCCACCACCCGTCCTGAGACGCTTCTGGGAGATACGGCAGTGGCTGTAAATCCTGAGGACGAGAGATACAAGGATTTAGTGGGAAAAATGTTAAAGCTGCCTCTCACAGACAGGGAGATTCCTGTTGTGGCAGACGAGTATGTAGATAAAGAGTTTGGAACCGGCTGCGTAAAAATTACACCGGCCCACGATCCTAACGACTTCGAGGTAGGAAAGCGCCACAATCTGCCAGAGCTCTGCATTATGAATGACGACGCTACCATCAGCGCGCCGGGCAGGTATTTCGGCATGGACCGCTACGAGGCCAGAAAGGCTATGGTGGAGGATTTAAAGGAGCAGGGCCTTTTAGTTAAGGTAGTTCCCCACTCCCACAACGTAGGAACCCACGACCGCTGCGGTACAACCGTAGAGCCGATGGTAAAGCCACAGTGGTTTGTGAGAATGGACGAGATGGCGAAACCAGCAGTGGAGGCGATCAAGTCAGGAAGGCTGAAATTCGTTCCGGAGAGCTTTGGAAAGACATATCTTCACTGGCTGGAGGGCATCCGCGACTGGTGTATTTCCAGACAGCTGTGGTGGGGACACAGAATCCCGGCCTACTACTGCGATGAGTGCGGCGAGATGGTGGTTGCCAAGACCATGCCGGAGAAGTGCCCGAAGTGTGGCTGCGTCCACATGACCCAGGACGAGGATACTTTGGATACCTGGTTCTCCTCCGCCCTGTGGCCGTTCTCCACGCTGGGATGGCCGAAGAGCACGCCGGAGTACGAGTATTTCTACCCGACAGACGTGCTGGTAACAGGCTACGATATTATCTTCTTCTGGGTAATCAGAATGGTATTCTCCGGTCTGGAGCAGACTGGAAAGGAGCCGTTTAACACTGTTCTGATCCACGGCCTTGTCAGAGACTCCCAGGGACGCAAGATGAGCAAGTCCTTAGGAAACGGCATCGATCCGCTGGAGGTGATCGACAAGTACGGCGCAGACGCCCTGAGAATGACTCTGATGACAGGAAATGCTCCTGGAAACGATATGCGCTTCTATTGGGAGAGAGTGGAGGCCAGCAGAAACTTCGCAAACAAGGTATGGAACGCTTCCCGCTTTATTATGATGAATGTGGAGAAGGCGCCGGAAAGCCAGGCAGCTCTGTCTGATCTGACTATGGCGGATCGCTGGATCCTCTCCAAGGTAAACACTCTGGCCAAGGACGTGACAGAGAATATGGACAAGTACGAGCTGGGAATTGCTCTTCAGAAGGTTTACGACTTTATCTGGGAGGAGTTCTGCGACTGGTACATCGAGATGGTGAAGCCGCGTCTCTACAGCGACGAGGATACCACCAAGGCAGCCGCTATCTGGACCTTAAAGACAGTGCTCATCCAGTCCTTAAAGCTCCTGCATCCGTATATGCCGTTTATCACAGAGGAGATCTTCTGCAATCTCCAGGAGGAGGAACCGTCTATTATGATTTCCTCCTGGCCGGTTTATAAAGAGGAGTGGAATTTTGCTTCCGAGGAGAACGCAGTGGAGACTATCAAGGAGGCAGTGCGCGGAATCAGAAACGTCCGCACCTCCATGAACGTGCCGCCCAGCAAGAAGGCAAAGGTTTACGTAGTTTCCGAGGACGAGTCCCTGCTTGGCATTTTTGAGCACAGCAAGGTATTTTTTGCTACCCTCGGATACGCCAGTGAGGTATGCCTCCAGAAGGACAAGACAGGAATTGCCGACGACGCCGTGTCTGCCGTAATCCCGAAGGCAGCTATCTACATGCCGTTTGCAGAGCTGGTAGACATTGACAAGGAAATCGAGAGACTGCAGAAGGAAGAAGAGCGCCTGACCAAGGAGCTGGCCCGCGTCAATGGCATGCTTGGAAATGAGAAGTTTGTAAGCCGCGCGCCTGAGGCTAAGATTGCTGAGGAGAAGGCAAAGCTTGAAAAGTATACTCAGATGATGGACCAGGTAAAAGAGCGCCTGGCTCAGCTTTCCAAGTAGAGAAGCAGAATAAAATACTAAAAATCAGATAGAAAAACCGGGCAGAGAGACTGGCTGATGTAACATGCCAGCTTCTCTGCCCGGTTTTTTACACTGCTTTTGCAGGAAATGATGTTTTTACAAAAAATGCCGCCGCCTTACAGGCCTGCTTCCGGCTGAAACATGCGAAGCCCCTTGGAAATGATCTGCTCTACTAAAGAGGCCAGCTGCTCCGGCGTTTCCTTCAGGCCGGAGTCCAGCCAGTACTGTACCAGGCCGATGCAGCCGGTGACAGTGAAGGAGTAGTAGGCTTCAAAGGCAGAGTCGTCCAGAAGTGTGTTCTGGGAGCTGCGGGAGGTCTGCCGGCCGCCGCCTGCGCCGGGCCGGAACAGCTCCATCCAGTCCTTCAGGCACTTTTCCCGGACAATATCCTTCAGACGGTTGACAAAATTGATGTCTCCGTTCTGTCCAATCAGAATACTGACCATATCGCTGTTCTCCTTCACCAGCTGGAAGACGCGGGTGAAGACGAGAGCCGGATTGGACAGCAGATCAGAAGCTTTGAAATGATTCAGCACATCCTCCAGCTCCTCTAACAGCTCATTTTCAATCTGTTCCATTAAATCGAAGATATCTCTGTAGTGCAGGTAGAAGGTTCCCCTGTTAATATCGGCCTTTTCCGAGATTTCCCGCACTGTAATATCCTGAATCCGCTTTGTCTTTAAAAGTTCAGTGAGACACTGGCGGATCACCCGCCGCGTTTTTCTGATTCTCCGATCGAGAGTTTCCCCCTTCATAATTAAAATCTCCTTTAAATCGATGCCTATTTCTGGAAATGATCACCAGATATATGCATTAATCAACATATATTTACAATTTGATTATTAATGTTCTCTGTGTGGAAAAATGATTATTGTCAATCATTTCGTTCCTGAGTATAATTTATTATAAATCATTAATCAACACATGTCAATTAATAGAATCTGTGTTTGTTAACAGGATATATGTTGAACACAGGACAAATATCACTATAGCTTGAAAGGAAGATGTATATGAAGCGAAATAAGAAACACATATCCAGTATCTGCCTGGCAGCGGCCCTGCTCTCTCTTTCTGTTCCAGGAACAGTCAGGGCGGAGGAGAGCGCTGGCTGGGTTTCTGACGAAGCGGGATGGAGGTACATAGAGGCAGACGGAACAGGCGCGGCCCCGGGCTGGAAGCTGATAGACGGATCCTGGTACTGGTTTGAGGACAGCGGACGGATGCGGACGGGATGGCTCCTTCAGGGCGATACCTGGTATTACCTGGACGATTCCGGCACCATGGCGTCAGGATGGCGGACCATCGGCGGAAAAAGCTACTATTTTACAGAGAGCGGAGCCATGAAAACAGGCCACGTGGAGCAGAATGGGACCGTTTATTCCTTCCACAGCGACGGAAGCGTGGACACGGCTAAAAAAGAAAAAAATACAGGCGGCGGAGCCTTTGAGATCGGTTTTTATGACGAGGCCTGCCAGAATCTGGCGTCCAACTTAAACGAGCTGAAGCTGGACAGTTTTGACGGCGATGAGGACGAAGATTATTATGAGGACGACAAAAAGGATTACGACAGGGACGCCAGCTATGAGATCAGCGGAAAGCTGACAGAGATTGCGGCCCACCGCCTTGCCATGGCCAGAGAAAAAGGGTATGGAAACGGAAAGATCCCGGAGGAAGGCGATCTGACGGATTACTTAAACAGCATCCAGTATAACGGCGGCCGCCGCCATATGGAGGTGTACATCAAGAATGTGGACGGAGCCGGCGAGGCGGAGGAGAAGCTTCTGGATATCCAGGAGGACGCGAAGAAGCGGCAGGACAGACCGGACTACTACGGCGGGATGGGAATTGCCCACACAGAGGTAAACGGAAGCGATTACTACATGGTGATCTTTATGAAATAGACTGGCAGGGCAGGGAATTCTGATGACGATGCGAACATTAATACGGACATTAAAAATAAAAGGAATGCAGCTTTCGGGAGCGCCTGCAGGAGAAAAGCCGAAGTTCAGTCTTCCTGATTTTATCCTGGAAAAGAGCAGAGCCATTGAAAAGCTGTTTCTCGTTCTGGTGATTCTGTCGGTGATTGCGGCTCCCTTTGTGGAGGTCAATTACGACCTGACGGAGTACCTGCCGGACACAGTGCAGTCGAAGCAGGGGCTGGATCTGATGGAGGAGAAATTCGGCTATCCAGGAACCGCCAGGGTGATGATTGAGGATGTGACTCTCTATCAGGCAAAGCTTTACAAGGATAAGCTGGAAGCTGTGGACGGAGTGGATCAGATTTTGTGGCTGGATATGGGGACAGACGTCTACTCGTCTTCCAGCTTTATCGACAGCAGCGATATTGCAGATTATTATAAAGACGGGTCGGCGGTCATGGACGTGACCTTTGTGGAGGGAGATACCAGCAAGAAAACCTCTGAGGCCATTGACGCGATGATGGAGATTCTGGGGGATAAGGGATACTTTACAGGTCCGGCTGTGCAGAACAAGTCTCTGGAAGAAAATGTCAGCAGGGAAATGAACATGATTCTGGCTCTGGGCGTCCTGATGATTTTTCTGATTCTCTGTATTACCACCAATTCCTGGTTTGAGCCGGTGCTCTATCTGACCATCATGGGAGTGGCGATCCTTATTAATAAGGGCACCAATATTTTTCTGGGCCGGATTTCCTTCCTGACGGACAGCGTGTCGGCTGTACTGCAGCTGGCAGTTTCCATGGATTACTCCATTTTCCTGATTCACGCCTACACCAGGGAAAAACAGAAGGGAATTGAGCAGAGGCAGGCACTCAGAAACGCTATCGACGAGGCGCTCCGCTCCATTTTTGCCAGCAGCCTGACGACCATCGTGGGCTTTATCGTGCTGGCTTTTATGAAGTTCAGCATTGGGTTTGATATGGGAATCGTGCTGGCCAAGGGAATTGTAGTCAGCCTGGTTACTGTCGTTTTGTTTATGCCTGCCATGATTCTTCGGACCATGTCCCTGATCGAGCGGACGGCCCACCGGCCGTTTCTGCCTGATTTCGAGGGGCTGAGCCGGAAAATCTATAAAATACGCTGGGCAGTTCTGATTTTTGTGGCAGTGATTATCATTCCCGCCTACACGGCTCAGGGCATGAATTCTTTCCTCTTTGGAAACGAGTCGGTGGGCGACAGCGAGGGAACGAAGGTCTATGAGGACGAACAGGTGATCAATGAGAAGTTCGGCAGAAGCAATCTGATGATTGCCCTGGTTCCCAACACCTCCATGGTGACAGAGAAGGCGTTTTCTGACGAGGTGGAAAGCCTCCCCTATACGAAGTCCGTGACTTCTATGGCAGGGACGCTTCCGGCAGGCATTCCGGAGAGATTTCTGCCCAGGTCGGTGACAGAGCTGCTTCACAAGGAGGATTATGCCAGAATCCTGATTTATGTAAAATCCAAGGGGGAGAGTCCCCTGGCCTACCAGTGCTCTGACGAGATTCAGGCGATTATGAAACGGTATTATCCGGAGCACTCCTATCTGGTGGGAACCACGCCCTCCACTCAGGACATAGAGACTACGATCACAAAAGATTATGCCAGGGTGAATGCCATGTCCCTGATCGGCGTGTTCCTGGTAGTCATGTTCAGCTTTAAGTCTCTGATCATACCGCTTATCATTATGATTCCCATCGAGGTGGCGGTTTTTATCAATATGGCCGTGCCTTACATTGTGGGGGATACTCTGATTTTTATGGGCTACATTATCGTAAGCTCCATCCAGCTGGGGGCTACCGTCGACTATGCGATTTTGACTACCAGCAATTACCTGGAGTGCCGCAGGGAGGCCGGGAAAGAGCAGGCGGTGATTATGGCGTTAAAGAGAACTATACCGGCGGTGCTGACCTCCGGATCCATCCTGACTGTGGCAGGCTATATGGTTTATAAGATTTCCAGCGTGGCGGCCATCGGAGATCTGGGACATCTGATCGGCAGGGGAGCCTGGATGAGCATGGTTCTGGTGCTTACGCTGATGCCGGCTTTTCTGGCTCTGTTTGATCACATCCTGATGGATAATGAGTTTCAGCGGCTCAAGAAAGCCCTGAGCAGGAGGAGCAGAAAAAAGAAGGTACAGGAAAAGGAGGCTTCTGGCTATGAAACATAGAATGAGAATCAGAATCTCAGAAAAAAGAATGGGGAAACGGCTTCTGGCCTCCGTCATGGCCGCGGTAACGGCGTCCACAGCCATAGCCGTGCCGGCGTCTGCAGCGCCTCCCAGAGTCCAGGTGGACGAGACCATGTATGTCAATCTCGATTACTATGGATCCGAGACAGAGATCAACGTGGTGAAGGGCTGCAGCACCAACGGCGTGACGGAGTATACAGATTACGGCATTTATGAGAAGGTAGAAAATATGACGGACAGCACAGAGCCGTCTGTGGGGAACGGAAGCGTTACCTGGAAGTTCCCTGACAAGAATCAGAGATTTTATTATCAGTGTACCCTTCCGAAGGAAGAGATGGAGCTTCCCTGGACCTTCGACATTTCTTATAAGCTTAACGGCGTGGAGACAGAGCCAAAAGCCTTAAACGGAGCGTCCGGGCTGGTAGAAATCCATGTGAAGGCAGTCCCGAATCAAAAGGCCAAGGCCTATTTCAGAAACAACATGATTCTGACTGTGGCAGTTCCGGCTGATATGAGCAAGTATTACAGCATCGACGCGCCAGGCTCCCAGCTTCAGTCAGTGGGAAGCTATTCTGCCGCCGTTTTTATGGCGCTTCCGGGAGAGGAGGGCGATTACACGGTGCGCCTTGGAAGCGACAGCTTCGAGAGCCCCGGAATCGTGATGATGATGGTTCCAGGAACCGCCAGCGCTTTTGAGCACATTGCAGATTTAAAGGAGGCCAAAGACACCTGGAGAGAGAACGGGGACGCTCTCTATGAAAGCTATGACGCCATGCTGCAGGCCTTTGAATCCATGGGCACAGGCGTTTCCACGGTTCAGAGCGGTCTGGGGCAGCTTGAGCAGGGCAGACAGATTTTATCAGGCAGCAGAGCGGCGATTGAGAGCGGATCCGCCCAGGCCCTTGACGATCTGCTGTCTGTGACAGAGCAGACGTCGAAGCTGATTCCTTATCTGGAGACGGCCCAGAACGCGGTGACGGACATTAACGACAACGCCAGGGCCATCTACAATACCATGGAGGATATGCAGGATGAGCTGGACGATCTGTACAGCGGATTAAAGTCTCTGCAGCATTCCCTGGAACGTGCTTCTGACAGCATCGGAGCCGGTATCACGGCTGCCGAGCAGCAGGCCATAGCGGAGGAGATCCAGAAAAAGGCAGGGCAGCTGGAGCAGATTCTGGCGGCCCTGGGACAGCTGGGGCAGGGCGCAGGCGGAAGCTGGCAGCTTGCCTTGGAAGACTGGGAGGATCTGGAGGAAGCCCTTTCAGAGGCAGATTCCTTCCGCTATGACAGAGGTTCCGCAAAAAAGCCTGACGGACAGGAATTGTCAGAGAAAGACAGCTCAGAAGGCGCTGGAAAGGCCACGGCAAGCAGTGCAGAGGAGAAAGGGACACAAGAGGAAAAGAGAGAAGACGAGTCAGAAAACAGCAGTGTGACGGCTTTTTCCACTGATGAGGAGCCTGTGCTTTTGGATCCGGACAGGAGAGGGCCTTCTGGAGAGCCTGGATCCGGCGGGGATAATGACGCGGACTTTGAAGAATGGCAGGAGTGGCAGGACGAGGAGCTGGAGAAGTACGCAGACCAGGTGGAGGCGGGACTTCAGACTGTGTCTGGAACCTCCTATGGCGGAGACGTCGGTCTCCTGCTCCAGATGGTGAAAGAACTGCTTGGAAGCTCAGACGAGACCATTGCGAAGGCCGGAGCCCTGATCCAGAAAATCAACGGACTCTGTTCCGTCATCTCCGAGGCTGGGGAGGATACGGCCAGGGTGGTGAAGGAACTTCGAAGCTGCACGGATCAGCTGGTAAACCTGCTAGACGACACAAGAGTGATGATTGACACGATGGACAGCTATGTGCCCTCCATGCTGGATGCTCTGGGAGCTACAGAGGAGCTGATGAACCGTCTGGCAAAAGCTATGGGAAGCACGGAGAGCGTGCTGCGCGCCGTTCACAATACTCTGGCAGCTGCCGGAGATTCTCTGGACGGGGGAGCCAAAAACACCCTGGCAGGAATGCAGGAGCTGTTAAACCACAGCCTGACAGCCATTGAGAGCTTAAAGCAGGTGAGAGGGGCCAGCCGGAATATGAAGGATACGCTGGATGAACAGCTGGACAAATTTGAGGAAGAAAACAATTTCCTGAATCTGGACCCAGGCGAAGATCTGGTATCTTTCACCTCCGGGAAAAATCCTTCCCCCCACAGCATTCAGATCCTTTTAAGAACGGAGGAGATAGACGACGAGGCGTTAAGCGGAGACACGGCAGATCTGGAGGCCTCCGCCCAGGCAGATCCGGGGCCTCTGGCCAGAATCTGGAACGTGCTTGTAAAGATTGTGAAAGCGGTTGTCGATATTTTTAAAAACAGGTAGCGTCAGTACACGCTGCCTCAGACTGAAAAAGCAGGCGTTTCAAGCGGCTTTCTGTGAAGTCTTTCAGGCGGATCGGAGGGCCGCTTTGTTTTTCCTGTCGAGAAAGCGGAAAATTTACCGAAATAAACTTCTTGCATAATAGCGAGCTTATATTATAATAGAGAGATGAACAAAAAGAAAAAGCCTGCGCAGGGACAGGCTGTCTGCAGACAGAGGAAGCAGACAGAAGAAAGGACAGGAAAGACATGGGCAGAGGGCTTGACAGCTTCACTGTGAAGGAGGCAGAGGAATACCTGAACGGGATTCCTAAATTTACCAGGAAGAAGCATTCCATAGAAGAACTCAGGGAAATATTGGACGAGACAGGACTTTCCCTTGACGGCGTCAGGCTGATTCATGTGGCCGGAACGAACGGGAAGGGTTCTGTGTGCGCTTTTTTGTCCTCGATTCTCAGGGAAGCCGGGGAGCCTGCGGCAGTGTTTACCTCTCCTCACCTGGTTTCTGTCAGAGAGCGGTTTGCCTTTGACGGAAAACAGGTGGAAGAGGAGGAATTTCTCGCAGCATTTTGCCGGATACAGCAGCTTCTTCCCATGATGGAGGAGAGAGGACTTGGCCATCCGTCTTATTTTGAGTATTTGTTTCTGATGTTTGCCGCCATGATGCAGAAGAGAAGAGAGTACACGGCAGTGCTGGAGACCGGGCTTGGGGGGAGACTGGATGCGACCAACTGCGTCCGCCGTCCGCAGGTATGCGTGATCACCTCTGTCAGCCTGGATCACATGGAGTATCTGGGAACTACGGTGGAGCAGATTGCCGGGGAGAAGGCCGGCATCATCAAGCCGGGTGTTCCCGTATTTTATGACAGGAGCGATGCACAGGCCGCCGCTGTGATTGAGAGCCAGGCCAGGCGTTTAAAGAGCCCTGCCTTTGGGGTGGGGGAGGAAGCGTCCTGGCAGCAGACTCTGGAACATGGGCGCCTGTTTTTGAGAGAGGGAGAGAAGACACTGGAAATCCCCTTTGCCGCCCCCTACCAGGCGGTAAACGCCATGCTGGCAGTCCGGACGGCCGGGTATCTGGGAATTTCCTGGCAGGCCGTTTCCGAGGGAGTGAGAAAGACCGTCTGGCCGGGCCGCATGGAGGAGATTGCTCCCGGCGTCTATTTAGACGGCGCTCACAATGAGGGCGGAATCCGTGCGTTTGCCAGGGCTGCCTCCCAGATTCCAGGAAAGAGGAAAATTCTCCTGTTTGCCGCAGCCTCGGATAAGGAGTATCCGACGATGCTGCGGCTGCTGTTTGAGACGCTGCGCCCCGACGCCGCGGTACTGACCCGCATTGCCGGCAGCAGAGGGCTTGAAGTGGAGACGCTCCGGGCGGCGGCAGAAAAGGAGGCCAGAGAAGCCGGTCTGTCTGTTCCGATGACAGTCAGGCCGACAGCGGAGGAGGCGCTTCTTGCCGCCCTTCAGGATAAATGGGAGGACGACACGGTATTCTGCGCCGGCTCTCTTTACCTGGCAGGAGAAATAGAAGATGTGATAAGGAGGAACCATTATGACAAAAGAAGATAGAACCATGATTGACTTTGACGAGGAGATCAGCCGTTTCCAGCCCAGCCTGGAAGTGGAGGACATCGGAGAAGCCATCGTAAAGAGCGATCTGACCGATATGTCAGATATTGTGATGGAAGTACTTAAACATGCGAAAGAGCGGTAAATGATATGGATCAGTTAAAAAAAATCCGTCTGGCTTCCAACGGTTTTTATAACCTGGGGCTGGAACGGGCCAAGATACGCGACCTGACGGGGGCGGTGGAGGCGCTGAAAAAGTGCCTGATGCTGAATAAATACCACATTGACGGAAGAAACCTTCTGGGACTTATCTACTATGAGATGGGAGAGGTGTCAGACGCTCTGGTTCAGTGGGTCATCAGCATGAATTTCAAGGAGCAGGACAACCGGGCCGACTACTATCTGGATCAGATTCAGAGAAAGCCGGAGCGGTTAGACACAGTAAGCCAGAATGTCAAGCGGTACAACCAGGCGCTGGCCCAGGCCCAGGCCGGGGACGACGATCTGGCAGTTTTGCAGCTGACGAAGGTGGTGGAGGTAAACCCGAACTTTATCAAGGCCCACCTGCTGCTGGCAGCGCTCTATATGAGCCGCGGAACCTACACGAAGGCAGGCAAATCCCTTCTGAAGGTATTGAAGATTGACAAGAATAATCCCAAGGCATCCTGGTACATGTCCATTGTCAAGGCCAGGACAGGCCGGGCGGATGTGGAGAGAAGAAAGCTTAAAAACGCCTTTTCTCACAAAAAAATGCAGGACGACGATGTGATTATTCCGCCTTCCTACAAGGAAAATACAGGATGGCAGTCCATCTTAAACATTGTGGCAGGCCTGGCGCTGGGAGCCATGGTGATTTTCTTCCTGGTTATGCCCACGAAGATTAAAGCGCTGAATAATGAGCACAATCAGGAAATCCTCAAATACGAGGAGAAGATTAATCAGAGAAACGAGGAAATTGACAGCTTAAACGGACAGATGGAGCAGGCCAACAGCGATAAAGAGACAGCGGAGCAGAAGCTGGACGAGGCGTTAAACAGCAACGACAGCCAGGTGAACCAGTACGCGATCCTTGTTAAGATGCTGCAGGCTTACCGAAACGAGGATCTGACCGGGGCGGTCACACTGTATCCTGGATTCAATCCGTCAATTTTTACGGACGAGACGGTGCTTCAGATTGCCAACGGAATCAAGCAGGACATCGAGACGAACGGCTACCAGACCCTGGAGGATCTGGCCTACACCATGTGGTCGGCCGGCCGGATGGACGAGGCGTTAAATTATTACAATACCTGTCTGACCATCCGTCCGCAGAATCCGAAGGTAATTTTCAGCATGGGAATGATTTACCGTTCCAAGCAGGATTACGCTAAGGCGGTGGAGCTGTTCACCCAGGTAAGCACCCAGTACGGAGATTCTGAGTACGCGGAAAAAGCCAGAAATCAGCTGACAGAGCTGGCGCCTTACGTGCAGACGGCGCCTCAGCAGCCGGCAGAGCCAGAGGGAGAAGCTCAGCCGGAGGGCGGGGAACCGGAAGCAGAGCCGGATCATACAGACGGCGGACAGGAAGCAGAGCCGCAGCAGTAAGATACATAAGAATGAAAAGAGACACTACAGAAGATGGAAGATTCTTTTGCAGTGTCTTTTTTTGCGTTAAAAATGGAAAAAAACGCCGGGATTTCAGCTTCCGCTGATTTGTAAAATTTTTAACAGGACAGGAATAAAAAAAGGACTCCGGGGAATACTTTCATAGGACGCAGTGAGCAGATAAACAGAAAAAGGACGGACAAAAAAACTGGGCAGGAAAAGGAGGAAAAAGGCATGGAACAGGATTTTACATATGAGGCGTCGGAACAGATGCTGGTGATTCATCTTCCCAGAGAGGTAGATCACCATAACTGTACGGCGCTGAAAAATGAGACGGATCTGATTTTGGCAGAAAATTATGTGACCAGAATGATTTTTGACTTTACGGATACGCAGTTTATGGACAGCTCAGGAATCGGGGTGCTGTTAAACCGCTACAAGCAGATGAGGGGAAGCAGGGGAAGCGTCGCCTATTACGGGGCGGGACGCCAGGTGAAACGGATTCTGTCTATCGGAGGAATCGCGGGAATTGTACAGGGATACGATACGAAGGAGGCGGCCATAGAGGGACGCCTGGAAAGGAGAGAGCCATGCAGAAGGGGATGGAGATGAAAAAAAACGGGAGACAGACAGAGACAATGAGGATGGAGATTGAGAGCCGCTCAGAAAACGAGGAATTTGCCCGGGTGGCGGCGGCGGTGTTTTTAAGCCGCCTGGATCCTACAGTGGAGGAGATGGACGATATAAAGACTGCGGTTTCGGAAGCTGTTACCAACGCAGTCATCCATGGATATGGAGGCGGGGAAGGGACCATTTACATAGAAATTCAGGTCTGCGGCAGGGAGGCAAGGATTACGATCCGGGACGAAGGCGTTGGAATCGCAGACATTGGCAAGGCCATGGAGCCCATGTACACCTCCGATCCGTCCGGAGAACGGTCCGGCATGGGATTCTCCTTTATGGAGGCCTTTATGGATCAGGTGGCCGTGGAATCAGAACCTGGCCGCGGAACAGCCGTCATCATGACAAAGACGGTCGGCAGGTGAGCGTATGGAAGGAACAGAGAGACAGGATAGAACGATACAGCTCATTTCCCTGGCCCACCAGGGAGATAAAGAGGCCAGAGATGCTCTGGTAGAGGAAAACGTAGGCCTGATCTGGAGTATTGTCCGAAGGTTTGTGGGAAGGGGCTGCGAGACGGAGGATCTGTTCCAGATCGGAAGTATCGGCCTGATGAAGGCCATTGATAAATTTGACACGGCCTTTGATGTGAAATTTTCTACCTATGCAGTCCCCATGATTATGGGCGAGATCAAGAGATTTCTACGGGACGACGGGATTATCAAGGTAAGCCGTTCCATCAGGGAGATGGGAATACGTGTCAGCGCGTCCAGGCAGAAGCTGTCGGGAACGCTGGGCAGGGAGCCGACGCTGGAGGAGCTGGCAGAGGACGTGGGGGCCAGCCGCGAAGAGGTGGCCGTTTCTCTGGAGGCCGGGGCCCAGGTGGAATCTCTGTATGCCCCGGCGGCAGGAGGAGAGGAGACAAATCTGTCTCTCCTGGACAGAGTTGGCGGCGAAAACGGCGGACAGGAGGAGGCGCTGAACCGGCTTGTCCTCAGGGAACTTTTGGGAACCCTTGAAAAGAAGGAGCGGGACCTGATTGTGAGACGCTATTTCTATGACCAGACACAGACAAAAATTGCAGAAGCCCTGGGGATTTCCCAGGTTCAGGTTTCCAGGATGGAGAAGCGGATTTTAAAGAAAATGCGGGAAGGCTTTGAATAAAAACAGAAATTTTCTCCATACTAATAAGAAATCGTTTGGTGATGGGCCTGTGTCTGCCCAAAAGCTTTGGGAGTCTAGCTTGAAAAGAAGGAGGGATTATGCCAGTATGAACTTACAAGAGGATAGAAGAAAATGGGAGAAAGGCATGACAATAAGTCAAAAAATAGAACTGAAACATCAGGAGGATTTGCAGCGCCTTAGAGGCTTTCGATTACTTGATGATGACTTTTTGACAAAATGCTTCGAGAGTAAGATGTGCTGGCAGGCAGGGTAAGATTTTTCAAAGAGAGTAAGGAGGGGATTGCAGCTATGTGTAAGACTATGGAAGATATGAGATAGGAAGCGTTGCAGAAATGTCCGGATTACTGCTTGATAGGGTAAAAGAGTTGGAAGCGAATAGGAATGTATAAGTCACATTTTTTATCTGATACATAGTAAGGCGGAGAAACTCCGAACAAATAGCGAACATAAATGGTAAAAATTTTGGCCGGAGAACTGAAATTGGTTTTCCGGCCATTTTTGGAAAAATTTAGAATGGCAGTACCGGGAATAGAGGCACTTTTATAAAAGTAGGTTCTGGCAATGCGGATCGCATCATCCTTTGAACGGCTCTCTTTGTTTGCAGCCAGCCATAGACTAGGACCAGATAAATACTCTTCCCGAAAGATGATTGGAAAGCTGTTTTACGGTATCCGCCTTATGTACCGTTTCATGAAGCTGGTCGGAAATATCAGTGAGCAGGCAGCTTCTGGATGCCAGAATGCCATAAACCATATCTGCTGTGAACTTCCGATGAGATTTTGAAAGTGTGCGGAAATTCAAGAAATTATAAATAAATTGACTCGAAATAAAGGACGCGATATAATAAGTGCGAAATAAAATATTTGGTTGAGCTGTAGATTTAGAGAGGAAAACAATATGAAAAAATTATTAATTTTTCCCCCCGGGATGGTCTCCAGTTGGGCCATATTTAGCTTTACCGATTTTAAAATCATATCTTAAAGAAAAATAAAATTATATTAGTTATGATATTAGAATAGTAGTTTTTATCTATTCCTGTAAAATTTGTGTGATTACCTCTCGTCTGTGTAAAATGGCTGATTATTTTTGGGGAAAGAGTGACTGGTTCGATGAAAAATATTATTTTTTTAATACTTGGAAGAGCAACCTCTAAATTTGGAAGTATGGCGTATTTAACAGTCTTGCCGCTGTATATCCTGGACAGGACGCAGAGCTTGGCGTTTGCGGGATTTTTTTTGATGTGTACCTCGCTGCCGGCGGTACTGTGTAGTTCATTTTTAGGGGTTTTAGTTGATAGGATAAGCCGGAAGAAGCTGATTATATTCTGCGATTTATGCTGTGCTGCCATTTATGCCGCGCTGCTGTATTTTAAGGAAGGGCAGGTCAATTATATTGCATGGCTCATGATGGCAAGCATTATGATCAATATCTTAAGCAATCTGTTTGAAATTTCGTCCAAGGTGTTATTTACAGAATTATTAGAGAAGGCGGAGATAGGACGATATAATGGGCTGAAAAGCTTAACTGACAACATGGCGTCCATCGCTGCCCCCATAGCGGGCACCTTTTTATGGGGATGGCTGGGCTTTCGGTGCATTTTGGCTTTGATGGGAGTTCTTTACCTGTTATCGGCAGTCCAGGAATCCGCAATTATGTATAAAGCCGCGTTTCAGAAGCCAGAGCGTGAGAGAGGGGCCGGCCAGGCATTTCTTGACGGGCTTCGATTTATCAGCCGTGATAAAAATATCAGGCCGCTTTTTTTAATGGTGATGCTTCTTAACTTTTTTCTCGGAGGTATGGAGGAAATTATGAATCCTGGAATGGTGGTGCAGAAGTATGGGATCAATGAGGCCTTATTTGGTATTGCCGCCTCTGTTTCCATAGCAGGCAGCATATGTGCGGGGATGTTAATTTTTAAAAGCTCCCAATTCAGCCATAAGGATAGAATGACAGAATTTATTGTCTGCAACAGCGCAGTGATGATTGGGGTGGGAGGGGCGTCTATTGTCCTGTTCCCTGAAAAGCAGCTATTTTTTGTCGTATTTTTGCTGTGTCAGTTCCTGATCGGCCTGCTGACTACGTGTGTGAACGTCCCGCTAAGCTCAAAGCTGCAAGTTTCCGTCCCAGTGGAATATCAGGGGAGATTTTTCGCGGTATTGGCATTTTTTTCAGGGCTGCTGGTTCCGGCGGGCAGCTGGTACTCGGGGCTTCTGGCCTCTTATGTGGGAGCAGACTGGGCGTGTATGATAAACAATCTTTTTGTTATTGCAGTCGCCCTGGCCATAAGGAGAAGGCTGTAGAAAAGCAGGTTGAATATATAGATAATATCTTGCAATTCATTACATTTTTCTAAAATTAATTCATATATCCGGGAAAGTATTCTATACTCAGCTTAACAGACATAGAGAAGGCATCCAGCGTTCAGGAACAGGCAGCAGCCTTGACTGAAATCACACAGCAGGTAGACGAAAATACCCAGCTGTGGGAAATGGAAAATCCATTGCCGATGAAACTGCTGCATCTCTGGATCGGGTGACGGAAATTAAAAGAGGAGAGAGAACTGATTGTGAGGCGCTATTTCTATGACCAGACGCAGACAAAAATTGCAGAAGCCATGGGGATTTCCCAGGTCCAGGTTTCCAGGATGGAGAAGAGGATTTTAAAGAAAATGCGGGAAGGCTTTGAATAAAAACAGAAATTTTCTCCATACTAATCTGCAAACGAATAGAAAAGGATGTGAGAAAATGAATTTTATAAAAGGAAAGGCAGGCCTGCTTCTGCTCCTTTTGAGCGTCATGTTTATTTTAGCCGTCGTATGGTTCTGCCTGTTTGACATGCACATTTATGCGGAACCTCACGGAACCTTTGTGGAAGCGGGAGAAAGCGCCGGGGAGATGGCAGCCTGATGGGACAGACCGTATTTATAAGCCTGAATCAGATTACGCAGGTACACAAAAAAGACGTATTTTTAGCTGATATTGGGGAGGTTTACTGCAGCGATCCCCATGTGGCGAGCCGTGTGAAGGCGGTGAAGGCAGCGTCGATCCGGGAAAATAAGGAACACAATTACATTGGAAATGTGATGGATATCATCGAAAAGATCCAGCAGGCGGCTCCGGGTGCAGACGTGTCAAATCTGGGAGAGACAGATTTCATTATCTCCTACAAGCCGGACAAAGTTCCTTCCATGATCTGGGAATGGACAAAGACGGTGTTTGCCTGTCTGATTTGCTTTTTTGGAGCCATGTTCGCCATCATGACCTTTAACAATGACGCCAATGTGAAAGATGTGTTCCGGGAAATTTACACGCTGGTAATGCTTCGGGAACCGGACGGGGTAACGGTGCTGGAGCTGGCCTACTCGGTAGGGCTGGCTCTGGGAGTCACCGTCTTTTTCAATCATTTTTCCAGAGCGAAGCTGAACCTGGATCCGACGCCTCTGGAGGTGGAAATGCGCCTGTACGAGGACAATGTCAACAAAACCTTAATACAGAACAGCGGCAGAAAGGAGTCGGGCAATGACGTTACTTAAGACGTGGTTTCTGGCCTTCGCCGGATTTACGTCAGGAGGCGTGATTGCGGCTGGAATCTTTGCGTTTCTGGCCATGATCGGCGTATTTCCCAGGGTGATTTCCAGGACAAAGACCAGAAGGCATATCATGCTGTACGAGACGCTTCTGATCTGCGGCGGCGCTTTTGGGAATGCGCTGGATCTCATGGAATTTCCCATTCCTGTGGGGCGGATTCCTCTGGCCGGGGAGACGGCAGGACAGCTTTTAATGACAGCGGCAGGGCTTGGATCCGGCGTGTTTGTAGGATGCCTCGTCATGTCCCTGGCGGAAACGGTAAAGGCGGTTCCTGTCCTGAACAGGCGCCTTCACCTGTCGGTGGGCATTCAGTATATGATTCTGGCCATTGCCCTGGGGAAAATGGCTGGGGCCCTTGTTCAGTTCTGCCTGTTCTCTCAGAGCTGAGATTCGGACAGAGGCGAAGCGGAGCAGGAAAGATGCCAGCCGGGATTCCGGGACAGAGTAAAAGGAGAAAAAAAGCATGGAAGTAGATAAAAAAGCATATGGAAAATACGTGGATGAAATTACGCCGAAGCACAATCTTCCTCTGAACATGGCCAGGGCCTTTTTGACGGGAGGCGCAGTCTGCACAGTGGGACAGCTTCTCATCAACGCCTTTCAGGCTCAGGGAATGGAAAAGGAGGCCGCTGGAATCTGGACGCTTCTGGTTCTGATTGGATCCAGCGCGTTTCTGACAGGACTGAATTTGTATCAGAAGCTTGTAAAATTCGGAGGAGCCGGAGCGCTGGTTCCCATAACGGGATTTGCTAATTCCGTGGCCGCCCCGGCTATCGAGTACAAGGCGGAGGGACAGGTATTCGGAATCGGATGCAAGATTTTTACCATCGCCGGTCCGGTGATTTTATACGGGCTTTTCAGCAGCTGGCTTTTGGGAGTTGTCTGCTGGCTGGGGAAATGGATGGGGATATCATAGAAAAAGAAAAACAAACAATGATAGAAAAATTCAAATAAAGGAATGTTTTCAATGATTTCGCAAGAATGAGAAAATATTCCTTTTTTGATGCTAGGAATCGGATAAAAAGATGAGAAAATGAAAAAGTATAAAAAATTGACATCATTGACCCGCATTGATTGTCCAAAATTGGCAAATATAGTCAACAAAATGATAATATCTGAAAGAGTAAAAAAATGGTTCTGGGAAAAACATGTAATATTTTATTCTTTATTGGTTTAAATTTTACATTTATAGAAAAAAGAGAAAAAATACCATATAATATGCTTTAATTAAAAGAAAAGTGAATTATAAGGAGGTAAATGTATGAAAATTAACCAGAAGTATGTGTCCTTTTACTATCAGGGAATGACGGAAGTTCCTGATATGCAGCTGGAACGCAGCAAGACGGCGCTCCTGATTATTGACATGCAGAAAGAATTCGTAAACAGGGACTGCGGAGACTACTTAAAGGCAAAGGAAGCGGGAGACGAGGAGAGGTGGATTCCTTACCATGACCGCCTGGATCAGGTGGTGATTCCCAATACAAAGCGTCTGATACAGTTTTTCCGGGAAAACGGCATGGAGGTTACATACGGGCGGATTGCCTGCCTGAAGGAGAACGGAAAGGACAGAGCCAGAGTGCAGAGCACCTATGGCTGGAATAATATCCATGTGCCGGTGGGAACGAGAGAGGCGGAGATGGTGGATGAACTGGCTCCCATGCCCGACGATATCGTGGTAAACAAGACGACGGACAGCGTTTCCCTGGGAACGAACTACACGCAGCTGCTGAGAAATATGGGGATTGACACAGTGGTTGTAACAGGAATCGTGACGGATCAGTGCGTGGCCTCCAGCGTCCGGGTGCTGGCGGATCAGGGCTTTCAGATTATATGTGTCGAGGACTGCTGCGCTGCCCCTGATATGGAGCTGCACGACGCGGAATTAAAGATTATGAACATTCTGTACTGCAATGTTCTCAGTACAGACGAGACGATAGAGGTGTTAAAGACAGCAAAATAGGAATCAATTAAGAAGGCTTTCGGGGGGAGATGCCTATGAAGGAAAAACTGAAAAAAGAATTGAGCTTATCGCAGATTATCGCCATGGCGGCCGGGGGGATGATCGCCGCCTGGATGGTAGAAATTAAGTACTGGTTTGAGATATCTGGTTCAGGAGCCGTCTTTTCCCTTCTCACCTGCTGCATTCTGGTGCTTCCGCTGTGTCTGATTTATTCTGAGATGACCAGTATGCTGCCCTATGCAGGAGGAGAAAACGTGTGGATTTCCAATGCCTTCGGCTGGAATGTAGGCTGGTTTTCCTGCTGGGCTCTGGTACTTTTGTACATTGTAGCCATGCCGTCAGTGGCGTTTGGAATCTCCAGTATGCTGTCCTATCTGTTTCCTGTCAACTTTATTCAGATCAAGATGATAGCAGGCGGGATTATTATTGTCTGGTTTCTTCTGACAAACCTGGAAATTAAGTTTTTAGCCAAAATTCAAAATATTATGTTCTGGAGCACCCTGGCCATCTCCATCTGCGCGTCCTGCATCTTCATTTTCAGCGACCAGTGGAGCTTTGAAAACTTAAAGCCCTGGTTTCCCACCGGCTTTGCCGGATACAGCATGGGCGTGGGACTTTTAATTATGAAGTTTCAGGGCTTTGACATGATTCCCCAGCTGGTAGAGGAATCCAACATACCGAAGAAGAAGCTGTTAATTGCTTTTATTTCCAGTATGTTTCTGACCTTTTTAATTTACGGGCTGGCTATCATAGCGGTAGGCGGAATTGTGTCAAGCGAATGGATGCAGCAGACGGACATTGTGGATCCCAGAGTGGCGGACATGCTGGGGATGCACTGGCTGGGGCTGGTGATCGTGGTAATGGGAATTATCACCTGTATTACCACGCTGTCAGGCTTCTGGCTCAGCGCCTCCAGAACCCTTTACGGAGGAGCCAAGCAGGGACAGTTTTCCAAGACCTTCACAGCGATTAACCGCCACGGACAGCCGTGGAAGGCGAACCTGGTCATTGGAATCCTTTCTCTCTATTTTACCGTGTTTGCGCCTGAGAAATGGATCAATTACATCTTTACTATCACAGGCCTGTCGGCAGGAATTATTTACTTTGGAGTTTCCGTCTCTTTCTTAAAGCTGAGAAAAACGAAGCCTCAGTGGGAGCGGCCTTACAAAGTAAAGCATGGAACGCTGCTTGGATGGCTTTCCGTTATCTTTACTGTCTGGGTGATCTATACCTGCGCCAAGAGCATGGACGCAGGCGGATGGCTGGCGGTAGGCCTTTATTTTGCTCTTGGAATTCCGTTTATGGCCTACGCAAAGCATATGCAGAAGAAAAAGCCGGAGGAGTGGAAGCAGATCATTCTGTCTCCGGACAACATGAAGGAGGAAGAGGAATAAAAAGGTTCCTTCTGGAAATCCTGAAATCATAGTACCTGAGGTCTGCCGGGCAGAAGCGCTTTCTGGCCGGCAGACAGACTGACAGAATTTAGAATAAAGGACAGGATGATATGTACTCGGTGATAGTGGTAGATGATGATAAGGAGACCTTGGAGCTGCTTGGAAAGGAGATAGACTGGCAGAAATTAAACTGCAGACTGGACGGAATGGCCCAAACCATGGAGGAGGGCCTTTTTCTGGTGGAGGAAAAGCATCCGGAGCTGATTATTACAGACGTTCACATCGAGCGGCGCAGAGAAGATCTGCTCCAGACTCTCTATGAGAAAAATCACAGCCAGAAGAGGCCGTTTGTGATTATTGTGAGCGCCTGCAGAGATTTTGAGGAGGCCTGCAGGGCAATCAGATACGAAGCGGCTCTGTATCTGACAAAACCCCTCCGGGCGGAGGAGATAGAGGATGGAATCTGCTGGGTGCTAGAACGGATGCGGCGAAGGGAAAACGGCGCCGCAGATCCGGACGGAGAGGAGGAAAAGGACGTTTCAGCAGGCACATTAAGGGAGCTTCAGAGAATCCGCAGGGAAATGGAACAGTATTCTCCGTTTATTCAGGAGGCAATCCGCTTTATTGACAGTCATCTGGAGCAGGAGCTGTCCCTCACTGTGATCTGTGAAAGACTGTGTCTGTCCCACTCCTATTTCAGCAAAAAATTCAAACAGGAGACAGGAAGAGGATACGTATCCTATGTAACCATGGCCAAGATGGAGAAGGCCAGGAGAATGATGGAGGATCCCAGAAATAAAGCCAACGATGTGGCCAAAAAGCTGGGCTACTATGATTACTCTTACTTTTTTCAAAACTTCAGGCGGTACTTCGGCTGTTCTCCCAGACAGTTTAAAAGTCATGGAAAAGTTTCCAAATAAGGGGGGAACAGAATAAAAATCTCTTTTGCGGGCAGTCTAAAAAGAGCGGGCAGCGTCGTCTGCCGCTCAGGAGGAAGATTTATGCAAAAGGGAAAAGCCAGTATTATATTTGAGGAACCTCCCTGCATCTATTCTGCCGCAGCCATTGTGGGGCAGAAGGAGGGAGAAGGGCCGCTGGGAGCCTGCTTTGATCAGGTGGAGGCGGACCCCATGTTTGGACAGGCAAACTGGGAGGCGGCGGAGAGCGAGCTTCAGAGAAGGACTGCCCTCTGCAATATGGAAAAGAGTGGTATTTCCAGGGAAAAGATACGTTACCTGTTTGGAGGCGATCTGCTGGGGCAGATTGTGGCTACCTCTTTTGGCGTATCAGAGCTGGAAATTCCTCTGTTTGGCCTTTATGGGGCCTGCTCTACCATGGGAGAGGCTTTAAGCCTTTCAGCTATGACGGTGGGAGGAGGCTTTGCCGACTGCGTCATGGCTATGGCGTCCAGCCATTTTGCCAGCGCGGAGAGGCAGTTTCGGTTTCCACTGGCCTATGGAAATCAGAGGCCGTTTTCTTCTACCTGGACAGTGACGGGATGCGGTTCTGTGCTGGTGGGGAAAAGGGGGCTCAGAGATGAGAAAAAGAGCTTCCGGCCTATGGCGCAGATTGCAGGGATCACCACCGGCAGGATCGTGGATATGGAGTTTCGCGATTCCATGAACATGGGAGGCGCTATGGCCATGGCGGCGGTGGATACGATTCTCCAGAACTTCAGGGATCTGGATGTGGAACCTGGCTGGTACGACAAGATTATTACAGGAGATTTGGGATCCGTAGGACAGAAAATCCTGTTTGACTTTCTGGAACAGGCGGGATTCGACGTGAGAGGCGTTCATATGGACTGCGGAATGACGATCTTTGACAGTGCCTCCCAGGATACCCACAGCGGCGGAAGCGGCTGCGGCTGCTCGGCTGTGACATTCTGCTCCTATATCCTTCCTAAAATTCAGGATGGCACATGGAAGAGGATTCTGTTTCTGCCCACAGGGGCGCTTTTGTCGCAGATCAGCTTTAATGAGGGACAGAGCGTCCCTGGAATTGCCCACGGCGTAGTGATTGAGCGGGCGGAAAGGAGATAGGGTGGATTATCTGAAAGCATTTTTGATTGGCGGTCTGATCTGCGCCGGAGTGCAGGTACTCATGGAAAAGACAAAGCTTCTTCCAGGAAGAATTATGGTGCTCCTCGTGATGACAGGAGCTGTTCTGGGTTTTCTGGGGCTTTACGAGCCGTTTGCAGAGTGGGCCGGAGCCGGGGCCACGGTTCCTCTGCTGGGCTTTGGCAACACTCTGTGGAAGGGAGTGAAGGAAGGCCTGGAGACAGAAGGCGCCCTGGGGCTTTTTAAGGGAGGGCTCACCGCGTCTGCCGCCGGAATTTCAGGAGCCCTGATTTTCGGATATCTGGGAGCCTTGCTGTTTAAGCCCAAGATGAAGGACTGAGAATCAGACAGAGCGAAATAAGGCAATAACAGGAAATAAAAAAACAGAAGAAAATGGAAGGCGCACAAAAGAAAGCAGGTAAAAAGACCTGAGACAGGATAAGGAAAACGTCCTGTTTCAGGTCTTTTTTCGCAGTGCGCAGGAAACGGTTTAATCCGGCGCAGCCGGCACGATGGGGATATTGTTTCCTCCCGGCTCTATGGAAGAACCGCCGGAATTCGGAATATATCCGGGGCCGAAGGGAATATCGTTTCCATCGCCTGGATTGGGAACGATAATGGTGGAGGAACCAGAGTGTACGCTGCAGGTTCCAGGAATCGCATATTTTGAATCATCTGTATAGCCCTCGTCGGGAACTGCCATAAAGGTTTTGGATACAAGCTGGTTTTCCGGACAGAAGGCAGTGGGCCGGCCGCCGGACACGCCGCAGACAGAGACGCGGACATGGCAGTCGCAGGTCTCGGTAGGAGCGGTTCCCTTGGCAAAGTATTCGGTGTAGGTGGCGTCGCCTCTCGGATCGGAGCTGCACACGCCTGGAACCGGAAGCTTGCCTGATTTTCGGCAGATTTCCACCTTTTCCACGCTGTCAGGCGGTACAAAGCCAGGATCCGGAAGGCCTTCGTGGATTCTCGTCATGATATTTCTCCAGATGGCCTTGTGGTAGGAGGTTCCTCCTGTAATGCTTCCGTTGTTGTCGTAGCCGGACCAGATGCCCGCCGTATAGTAGGGCGTAAAGCCTACGAACCACAGGTCGTTGTTGCTGGTGGTCGTACCGCTTTTTCCGGAGGTGGACATTCCGGGAATGGCAGCAGCCGCGCTGGTGGTGCTGGGCTGGGAACCGGGCGTGGCGTAGAGGCTCTGGCTTACCACAGAATCTGCCATGGCGTCTGTGATCAGGAAAGCGGTAGAACCCTTCATGACACGTCTGGGTTCCGGTTCGTTTTCAATCAGGACCTTGCCGTTGTGATCCAGAATCTTTGTGAAGAACACAGGCTCTCTGTACTCGCCGCCGTTGGCAATGGAGGCGAAAGCGTCTGTCATCTCCAGATTGGTGACGCCTAATGTCAGTCCGCCCAGGCCCAGAGACGGGGTAACGTCCTCCGGCACCAGAGTGGTGATTCCCATTTTTTTGGCATATTCCACACCCAGCTGGGGAGTTACCGTATCTACCAGACATTTCAGGGTAATGATGTTCATGGAGTAAGCGATTCCCTCCCGGATGTTGTGGTAGCCCATGTAGCCGCGGTTAGCGTACCAGTTTCGGAAGCTTTTATCTCCAATGGAGTAAGGAGCGTCATAGTAAACGCTTCCCAGAGTTGCCCCGCAGGTATCCACAGCGGGCAGGAAGGAGGTAATGACCTTAAAAGCTGAACCCGGCTGACGCTTGGCGTTCGTAGCGCGGTTTAAGGTACGGTTGGCTTTCTTCTCGCCCCGGCCGCCGCTGATAGCCTTGACCTCGCCGGTAGACTGCTCGATCAGAACGAAGGACGCCTGAGGCTGCAGCGTGGTGGAAAGAGATTCTCCTATAATAGAGTCTCCCTCCTTGATCAGCCAGGATTTATACTGTTCCACAGCCGCCCTGGCTTCCTCCTCGCTGCCAAATAGTCCGGTGTATCCGGTCTGTCCCAGCGTATCGGTAAAATAATTTTTAACATGTCCCTCGGAAAAATGCTCGGTGGTTCCGTCGGCATGGGTGACAGACAGACGGTATTCAATGGAATACTGAGCCAGCGCGTAGTTGGCGGGATTGCTGATCTCCTCGTCCACAATGGCCTGCATCTTCGGATCCTGGGGCGTGTAAATGCTCAGGCCGCCGCTGAACAGCAGGTTGCTGGCCTGGGTATCCGTATATCCCAGCTCCTCCTTCAGGGCCTCTGTGACCTGCTCAATGAGCTCGTCCGTATAGTAGGAATAGGGAGTGTCGTTCTCCTTGTTCGCCAGATCCACGTTCTGGATTCTGGAATACACGTCGTCGGCCAGGGCCTCCTCCTGCTCCTCCTTGGTGATGTAATCCTGATTGTACATCTCCTGGAGAATGGTGGCCCGCCGTTCGGCGTTGTCCTTGGCTCCTGTAATGGGATTCAGGCGGGAAGGGTTTTTCGTGATGGCAGCGATGACCGCGCATTCCGACAGAGTCAGCTCCGACACATCCTTATTGAAATAGCGCAGAGCCGCCGCCTTGACGCCCAGAGTGTTGTTTCCAAGGTTAATCGTATTCAGGTAATTCGTAATAATAATTTTCCGATCCACGTTTTTGGTGAGCTGGAGCGCCAGATACTGTTCCTGGATTTTACGCTCAATTCTGGCGCCGGAGCTTGTCTCCATACCGCCGTTGAAAACCGTGTTTTTAATGAGCTGCTGAGTCAGGGTGCTGGCGCCGCCCTGATAATTATTGGTCAGTACGCCCACCGCCGCTCTGGTAATGGAACGCAGGTCAATGCCGCTGTGCTGCCAGAAGCGGGAATCCTCAATAGCCACAAAGGCGTTGATCAGATCCTCCGGAAATTCTTCGTAGGAAGCCTCGATGCGGTTGGCGTTCGTGCCCACCAGAGTGTCCGTTACATTGCCCTCACAGTCGTAAATCGTGGAAAAATAACCGCTGGGAGCAAAGCTCTCGGCATTAAAATCAGGGGCTGTGTCAATGATGCCCTTAAACATTCCGATTCCGGCGCTGAAGCCAGTCACAAAGACAAACAGGCACAGCACAAGAGCCGCCTTAAAAAAAGAAAGAAAGAGCCGATTCGTATATTTCTTTTTGCGGGAACCAGCGGCCGCAATCTGCCGTCTGGTTTCTTTTCTGCCATAATTCATACCAGGCCTCCTTTAGCTTACCATTATAGCAAAAGTTTTCAGATAATTCAAGACTCGCAGTTCCCGCCCAGACTGCAGTTTTTGTCCGGGCAGCTTCCCTGTTAATAAACAGGAGAGATCTTTCTGGTTGCAATCTGTTCAAATTAATAATATACTCAAAAAAACAGAAAGAAATTACGACAGGGAGAGATTCCATGAAAAAAAGCTATAAAATCCTCTACCAGGCCGGGGAGGGAGAGATTGTAGAAAAAAAATCCCGATTTATCGCCACGATCCGGCCGGTGGACTCAGAGGAGGAGGCGCTGTCCTTTATCGCTGAGATGAGAAAAAAATACTGGGACGCCACCCACAACTGCACGGCCTTTGTCATTGGGGAAAACCATGAGCAGATGCGGTGCAATGACGACGGCGAGCCGTCCCAGACGGCTGGGCGTCCCATGCTGGACGTGCTTTTGGGGGAGGACGTGCACAACTGCTGCGCGGTAGTGACCCGGTATTTCGGAGGCACGCTTCTGGGAACGGGAGGCCTGGTGAGAGCCTATTCGGCGGCAGTGAAGGAGGGCCTTAGAAACTGCCAGATCCTGGAGAAGCAGCTGGCCAGGAAGCTGACGGTGGAAACCGACTACACAGGTCTTGGAAAAATTCAGTACATTCTGGGAGAAGAGAAGATTTCAACTCTGGACAGCCAGTATGCAGATAAGGTATCTCTGACGCTGCTGGTTCCTGTTGATCAGCTGGATCCTTTGATGGAGAAGCTGACGGAAGGCACCAACGGCCGCTGCGTCATGGAGCCGGGAGAGCAGGTCTGGTACGGGCTTCAGGGAAAGGAGATTGTTTTCCTGTAAAATAACCTTGAACTTAGGCACGGTTAATGATAAAATATCAAGTTGTGTAAAAATAAGAAGAAAAGAGAGAGATAGATTATTATGAAGACAAAGCGTGAAGATGTCAGAAATATTGCGATTATTGCCCATGTAGACCATGGCAAGACGACGCTGGTAGATCAGCTGCTGCGCCAGAGCGGCGTGTTCAGAGCCAACCAGGAGGTGGTAGACCGCGTCATGGACTCCAATGATATTGAGAGAGAGCGCGGAATTACAATTCTTTCCAAGAACACAGCCGTATTCTACAAGGGAGTAAAGATCAACATTATCGACACTCCAGGCCACGCTGATTTCGGCGGCGAGGTAGAGCGGGTACTTAAGATGGTAAACGGCGTAATCCTGGTGGTGGACGCTTACGAGGGAGCCATGCCTCAGACCAAGTTTGTTCTGAGAAAGGCGCTGGAGTTAAATCTTCCTGTTATTGTGTGCCTGAACAAGATCGACCGTCCAGAGGCCAGACCGGACGACGTCATCGACGAGATTCTGGAGCTGTTTATGGATCTGGACGCTTCCGACGAGCAGTTAGACTGTCCGTTCCTGTTCGCTTCCGCCCGTTCCGGCTTCGCGAAGAAGAATCTGGAGGATCCGGACGTAGATATGTCTCCGCTGTTTGAGACTATTTTAGAGTACATTCCGGCTCCGGAGGGAGATCCAGAGACAGAGACGCAGGTGCTCATCAGCACCATTGACTACAATGAGTACGTAGGCCGCATCGGAGTGGGAAAAATTGACAACGGATCCCTGAAGGTGAATCAGGACTGCGTCATTGTAAACCACCATGAGCCGGACAAGTTCCGTAAGGTTAAGATTGGAAAGCTCTATGAGTTCGAGGGACTGAACAAGGTGGAGGTATCAGAGGCCGGAATCGGCGCGATTGTAGCTATTTCCGGAATTTCCGACATCCACATCGGAGATACCATCTGTTCTCCGGAAAAGCCGGAGGCCATTCCGTTCCAGAAGATTTCCGAGCCGACCATTTCCATGGACTTCATGGTAAACGACAGCCCGCTGGCCGGACTGGAGGGCAAGTACATTACTTCCCGCCACATCCGTGAGAGGCTGTTCAGAGAGCTGAACACAGACGTGAGCCTGAGAGTGGAGGAGACAGATTCCCCGGACTGCTTTAAGGTGTCCGGCCGCGGCGAGCTTCACCTGTCTGTTCTGATTGAGAACATGAGAAGAGAGGGCTTTGAGTTTGCTGTGAGCAAGGCAGAGGTGCTCTATCACTACGATGAGAGAAATACCAAGCTGGAGCCGATGGAGATTGCCTACGTGGACGTACCGGAGGAGTTTACAGGCGCGGTAATTCAGAAGCTTACCAGCCGCAAGGGAGAGCTGCAGGGCATGAGCCCTATCGGCGGCGGCTACACCAGACTGGAATTTTCTATCCCGTCCAGAGGCTTAATCGGCTACAGAGGAGAATTCCTGACAGACACCAAGGGAAATGGTATCTTAAATACCAGCTTTGACGGATACGGCCCGTTCAAGGGAGAGCTGTCCTACAGAAAGCAGGGCTCTCTGATTGCCTTCGAGGCCGGAGAATCCATTACCTACGGCCTGTTCAACGCCCAGGAGAGAGGAACTCTCTTTATCGGGCCTGGCGTGAAGGTATACTCTGGCATGATCGTGGGACAGAGCGCAAAGCCGGAGGATATTGAGCTGAATGTCTGCAAGACAAAGAAGCTGACCAACACCCGTTCCTCCAGCTCCGACGAGGCGCTGAGACTGACTCCGCCGAGAGAGATGAGCTTAGAGCAGTGTCTGGACTTCATTGACACAGACGAGCTTCTGGAGGTGACTCCCACAAGCCTCAGAATCCGCAAGAAGATTCTGGATCCGACTCTGAGAAAGAGAGCCATGATCAGCCGGAAAGAGGCAGAAAAGAATAGAGGCTAGACAGGACGAAAACGTACCTTGACAGCGAGAAAAAGACAGGAAAAGTCAGAAAATTTAAAGATTTTCCCTGTCTTTGTCATTTTGTGTAGAAATTTTTGTATCATTTTTGAGTATTTCTTTGGAACCCGCCACATACATATTATATTAGCAGCCAAGCTGAATATGAAATTTGAATTAGGAAGAGGAGAAGTACAATGTCAGAAAAAGTGATTGAAAACAACAAGGTAAGCGTGATTGGAGAGGTAGTCTCTGAATTTACATTCAGCCATGAGGTATTTGGAGAGGGCTTTTATCTGGTAAGTCTGGCGGCCAGCCGTTTAAGCGATCAGGTGGACGTGATTCCTCTGATGGTTTCCGAGCGCCTGTTAGACGTGAAGCAGGATTACAGGGGACAGACGGTGGAAGCCATCGGACAGTTCCGCTCCTACAACTGCCACGAGGGAGTGAAGAACCGCCTTGTACTCTCCGTTTTTGTCAGAGAGTTAAATTTCCTGGAAGAGTTTACGGACTGTACCAAGACCAACCAGATTTATCTGGACGGATACATATGCAAGGAGGCCATTTACAGGAAGACGCCTCTGGGGCGTGAGATTGCAGATCTGCTTCTGGCAGTCAATAGGCCCTACGGAAAATCAGATTATATTCCCTGCATCGCATGGGGAAGAAACGCCCGCTACGCCTCCGGCTTTGCCGTAGGATCCAGAGTTCGGGTATGGGGACGTGTTCAGAGCAGAGAGTACACCAAAAAACTGAGCGAGACCCAGTGCGAAAAGAGGGTGGCTTACGAGGTTTCCGTCAGCAAGCTGGAGTGCGGACCGGATCAGGAGGATCAGGCGCAGTAAAGCGCAGCCTGCTGCCAAACTTGCAAAACTTTGAAAAATGTGGTAAAATAACGCGGCTGTTTCAGTTTTTATAACATTTCACAAAGAGGTGCAGGATATGGAGAAGGGAAGTGTCCAGGTCATCTGCGGCCCTGGCTTTGGAAAGACCACCATGGCTTTGGGAAAGGGCGTTGTAGCGGTGACCAAGCATAAAAAGGTAATAATGATCCAGTTCCTCAAGGGGAGCTTGTCGGCGGAGGTGTCCGAGGGACTCAAGTGCCTGGAACCGGATATGAAGGTGTTCCGGTTTGAAAAGCAGGGGGATTATTTCGAAAAGCTTTCTGAGGAGCAGAAAAAAGAGGAGAAAATCAACATTCAGAACGGGCTGAATTTTGCCAGAAAGGTGCTTACCACCAGGGAATGTGATCTTCTGATTCTCGATGAGATTCTGGGAATTCTCGATCAGGATATCCTGGCTCTTGATGAGTTCGAACATCTGCTCTCCCTGAGAGACGAGGAGATGAGCCTGATTCTCACAGGAAAGAATTTTCCGGATGAGCTGACTGGCTATGTGGACGCAATTTCTAAAATTGAAAATGTAGAGATTGACAATCCGGCAGAGTAATGATAGTATAGGCATAAATAGAATAATACATAAAAGTAGAGGTTGCGTTAATCATAAGTAACCGGCTGGATGTTGCAGGAACAGGGGAAGGCCGATAAAAGGGAGCGACGCCGAAGATTCATGCAGATCTGCCTGTTTGGATCTGGGCATGTGGTGAAGAACCATATGACTGTCATCTGTGCAGGATGGGGAGCTACAGAAGAAAGCGAAATCAAAAGCAAAATCTTGGCTGGCCGTTGTGCCAGCCTTTTCTTTGGTTTATTTAGGACACAGATGTGATTCTGTCCATAGAAAAGCCGGATCTATAAGGCGAAGAGCAGAGGAGGAAATTATTATGGCTATTTTTGAAGGAGCAGGCGTGGCCATTGTCACACCGTTTAAGGAAAATGGAGAGATCAATTATTCTAAGTTTGAGGAGCTGGTAGAGGAGCAGATTGCCGGAGGTACGGACAGTATCGTAGTCTGCGGCACGACGGGAGAGTCCGCTACCATGAGCCACGACGAGCACATCCGGGCAATTCAGTTTGTCTGCAATATCGTGGATAAGAGAATCCCTGTTATTGCAGGAACAGGCTCCAACTATACAGATACTTCCATGTACCTGTCCCAGGCAGCTGAGGAGGCGGGAGCAGACGGAATCCTTTTAGTGACTCCTTACTATAACAAGACAAGCGAGAAAGGCCTGAAGGTCCATTTTTCCGATATTGCACAGGCAGTAAAGATTCCGGCTCTCCTCTACAATATTCCCAGCCGTACCGGCGTGAATATGAGTCCGGAGACGATTGTGTGGCTCTGCAAGAATGTGGAGAACATTGTGGGAGTGAAGGAGGCCAGCGGAAACTTCTCTGATATCGCCAAAATTGCCAGCCTGTCCAACGGATGGGTAGATATTTACTCCGGCAACGACGATCAGACTGTGCCGATGCTGTCTCTGGGAGCCAAGGGCGTAATTTCCGTCCTCTCAAACATTGCCCCGAGAAAGGTCCACGATATGTGCGATCTGTATTTTAAGGGAAAAGTGGAGGAGAGCATGAAGCTGCAGCTGCAGGCGATTCCGTTAATCAACGCTCTGTTCTGCGAGGTGAATCCGATTCCGGTTAAGGAGGCTATGAACCTGTTAGGAAAGAACGTGGGAGGCTATAGAAAGCCTCTGGTAGAGATGGAGCCGGAACACAGAGAGAGACTGATTCAGGCTATGAAAAATTACGGACTTCTTTAAAAACAGGGAAAACCAGGGAACAGCGTCACAGACGTCCTGGAACGAGAAGACATTTGAGAAGACGACAGGAGGAAGAATCATGGTAAGAGCGATTATGCACGGCTGCAGCGGAGCGATGGGACGTGTGATTACAGATCTTGTGAAGGATGATAAGGAGCTTGTGATTGCAGCGGGAGTGGATATTTCAGAAGAGGGAACCTGTCCCTACCCGGTCTATAAGAGCCTGGACGAGGTGAAGGAAGAGGCAGACGTAATCATTGACTTTTCTTCCGCTAAGGCAGCGGACGGGCTGTTAGATTACTGCGCCCGCACAGGCATGGCGGTAGTGCTCTGCACGACAGGACTTTCAAAGGAGCAGACACAGAAGGCAGAGGAGGTATCTAAGAAGGCTCCTGTGCTGCGCTCTGCCAATATGTCCTTAGGCGTGAACACACTGTTAAAGCTGTTAAAGGAGGCAGCCCCTGTGCTGTATCCGGCGGGCTTTGACGTGGAGATTGTGGAGAAGCATCACAATAAAAAGATCGACGCTCCCAGCGGTACAGCCCTGGCTCTGGCAGACGCGATCAACGAGTCTCTGGACAATACCTGTCATTATAAATATGACCGGTTCAGTGAGAGAGTCCCCAGAGATTCGAAAGAAATCGGAATTCAGTCTGTCCGCGGCGGCACAATCGTAGGGGAGCACGACGTGATTTTTGCCGGCACAGACGAGGTGATCACGTTCACTCATACCGCTTATTCCAAGGCAATTTTTGCCAAGGGAGCCATTCAGGCGGCTAAATTTCTGGGAGGAAAGCCGGCCGGCCTGTATTCTATGGCGGACGTGATTGGCTGATTTTTCTGAAAAATTAAAATAACAGCTGCCAGAAACCTGCATAATTCCCTTTTAGGCCGTCCATACTAGGCTTAGAAAGGAGTTGTCATTATGAAAAAATGTAAGCAGGTTTTAACAGCCATGTGTCTGGCCTTTGTATTTGTGTTTCTGACTGCGTGTGGCTCAAAAGAGGATGTGAAGAATACCACCAACGCGTCAAGAGTTCCCGAGACAGCGGAAACTTCTGCGTCCAGGCCTTCCGACGGTTCTATGCCAGGAGCAGAAAAGGACGGCATGGAGAAAGACAGAGACTTTGAGGAGAGCACAGGAGTTCTGGAAGGCATTGGAGACGATCTGAAAGACGGGGCGGAAGATACTGCCGACTGGATTGAGGAGGGCGTCACCAGAGCTGAGGAGGGCTTGGAAGAGAGAGACTCGGATACAGAGCAGAACAATCAGAGCGATCGATAAAATAAACTGGAAAACTTGAAACATGCGAAAGGATAGGAGCCGGCTCCTATCCTTTTTTCTGTGGGAGCGTTCAGGAGTAAAAACGGCGTTCATTCCACCGGATTTCGCTATTTACATTCTCTGAAAAATTCGCTATAGTTAAGACAGAGACGATCCCCGCTGTACCTGGAGAGGCGCGGCAGGTGGGATACATGAAAAACAGAAAAATCAGAGGACGCGCAGGAAACGGGAATGAATCCGGACTGCGCCGCATCCGGAGACGGTATATGAGGCGGAGGCTCGGAAAAAGAGCCAGGACAAGGCGTCTTGCCTTTCTCTGCTGCGCCGCGCTGGCTGCCGGATATCTGCTGATTCTGGCAGATTGGGGCGGACGGCTGTTTGAGATAGAAGAGATTCAGGAAACAGAAGCGCCGAAAAAAGACGGGCAGTCCTCACAGGATGAGGCGGAAGGAAAACGGAAGTTTGGGATTATATTCCGCCTGAAGGACGGCGAGATAACATTTTACAGCGAAAGCTCTTATTAATTATTTTAATAAAAGGCAGAGCGGATTCCGGTTGATTTTAAAAACAAATTGCATTATAATTTCTACTGAATTGACAGCGTTTTATATATATAGCTTATAATAGAGACTGTCAGGAATGAGAAAGCAATGCAAAAAAATAAAAAGGCGAGGTAAAAATCTATGCACGACAGATATGTGAGCCCTCTTTCTGAGCGCTATGCAAGCAGAGAAATGCAGTATATTTTCTCCCCGGAGAAAAAGTTTTGTACCTGGAGGCGTCTCTGGGTGGCTCTGGCAGAGGCTGAGAACGAGCTGGGACTTCCTGTTACGAAAGAGCAGATCGACGAGCTGAAGGAGCATATGGACGATATCAATTTCGACGTGGCCAAGGAGAGAGAGAAGCTGGTCCGCCACGACGTTATGTCCCATGTATACGCATACGGCGTTCAGTGCCCGAAGGCCAAGGGAATTATCCATCTGGGCGCTACCTCCTGCTACGTTGGAGACAACACGGATATTATTATTATGGCAGATGCCCTGAAGCTGGTGAGAAAGAAGCTGATCAACGTGATGGACGAGCTGGCTAAGTTTGCGGACCGCTACAAGGCCCAGCCGACGCTGGCCTTTACCCATTTCCAGCCGGCGCAGCCGACTACCGTGGGAAAGCGCGCCACACTCTGGCTGATGGAGCTGAAGCTTGATCTGGACGATCTGGATTATCTGCTGGGCTCCCTCCGCCTGTTAGGTTCCAAGGGAACGACGGGAACCCAGGCCAGCTTCCTGGAGCTCTTTGACGGAGATCATGAAAAGTGCCGGGAGCTAGACAGAAAGATCGCTCAGAAGATGGGCTTTGAGGGCTGCTATCCTGTATCTGGACAGACTTATTCCAGAAAGGTGGACAGCCGCGTGTTAAGCGTGCTGGCAGGCATTGCCCAGAGTGCCCATAAGTTCTCCAACGATATCCGCCTTCTTCAGCACTTAAAAGAGGTGGAGGAGCCGTTTGAGAAGAACCAGATTGGATCTTCCGCCATGGCTTACAAGAGAAATCCTATGAGAAGCGAGAGAATGGCTTCTCTGGCCAACTATGTGATGGCTGATATGATGAATCCCATGATGGTAGCTTCTACGCAGTGGTTTGAGAGAACTCTGGACGATTCCGCCAACAAGCGTCTCAGCATTCCGGAGGGCTTCCTGGCCATCGACGGAATTCTGGATCTCTACTTGAACGTGGTAGACGGCCTTGTGGTATACCCGAAAGTGATTGAGAAGCGCCTGATGTCCGAGCTTCCGTTTATGGCTACAGAAAACATCATGATGGACGCCGTTAAGGCAGGCGGAGACAGACAGGAGCTTCATGAGAAGATCCGCACCCTGTCCATGGAGGCTGGAAGAAATGTGAAGGAGAAGGGCCTGGACAATAACCTGTTAGAGCTTATTGCTGCAGATCCGGCCTTTAACCTGACGCTGGATGAGCTTAAAAAGACCATGGATCCGTCCCGCTATACGGGAAGAGCCAAGGAGCAGGTGGAGGAGTTCCTTAACGAGGTCATCCGTCCTGTTCTGGAGGAGAATAAAGAAATTCTGGGCGTGAAGGCTGAGATTAACGTCTAAACGGCAGACGCCGCCGGCGCGTTCAGGAAAAGGCCGGAGACGGCCCTGCATAGTGAAGAAGAGAGAAGATAGGTTTTGCTTCAGTGGGAAACTATCTTCTCTTTCCTGTTTCATGCGTTTTTTGCACAGACCTGGAGGGAGGGGAGAGATTGAACATCAGTCTGGAGTATTATAAGGTATTTTACCAGGCAGCGGCCACTGGAAGCATTACCATGGCGGCAGAGACGCTGTGCATTTCCCAGCCTGCAGTCAGCCAGGCGGTGAAGCATCTGGAGCGGGAGCTGGAGACGAAGCTCTTTCTGCGGACTCCCAAGGGGGTGCGCCTCACCAGGGAAGGGGAACTGCTCTACGGCTATGTGAAGCGTGGAATCGAGAGCATACGGGACGGGGAGGAGATGTTAAAGCAGTTAAAATGTCTGGATACCGGCGTAATCCGGATCGGAGCCAGCGACATGACGCTGCAGTTTTACCTGCTTCCTTATCTGGAGCAGTTTCACGAGCAGTATCCGAAAATTAAGGTAATGGTGTCCAACGGCCCTACGCCGGAGACCATAGAGGCTCTGGAAAATGGCGCCATTGATTTCGGGATTGTCAGCACGCCCTTTGAAGGGCGGGAGGAGATGCGGGCAGTTCCCGTCCGGCAGATTGAAAATATTTTTATTGCCGGAAGCCGGTTCAGGGAACAGCTGGAAGGGCGGGAGCTGGATTACAGAGAGCTGAAGGATTACCCCTGTATTTTCCTGGAGAAGAAGACCAGCACCAGGCGGTTTATGGATCAATACCTGGAGAAGGAAGGCGTGGCCCTGGAGCCGGAATTTGAGCTGGCCACCAGCGATATGATTGTGCAGTTTGTGAAGAGAAATCTGGGGATCGGCTGTCTGATGTCAGAGTTCGCCAGGGAGGCATTGGAGCGGGAGGATGTGTTTGAACTGAAATTCCGGCATGCCATGGAAAAGAGGAGCTTCTGCCTTATCACTTCTCTGAAAAATCCGCTTTCTCCAGCGGCTAAGAAGCTTCTGGAAACCCTTTCCCCCGGCGGCCAGGACTCAAAAGCAGACAGGACAGGAATATAAGAATAAATTATATGGATCATAATAAATATTGATTTTACTTATGTGAAGAAGTCATATATAATATGTAAGTAATGAACAGGACGCCCCAGACGGGGACAGAAAAGAGCCGTTTCAGACAGAGAGGACGGCATCCGGAGAGGAGTAAGTACATGGTAAGAGCAATCGTTGGAGCAAACTGGGGAGATGAGGGAAAAGGCAAGATTACCGATATGCTTGCCAAGGAATCTGACATCATCATCCGTTTTCAGGGAGGAAGCAATGCAGGCCATACTATTATCAATAACTATGGAAGATTTGCGCTTCATCTGCTTCCGTCCGGCGTATTTTACGATCACACAACAAGCATTATCGGCAACGGAGTTGCGCTGAATATTCCGTTTTTATTTAATGAGATCGAGGACATTAAGAAAAAAGGCGTTCCGCAGCCGAAGATTCTGGTTTCTGACCGTGCGCAGATTCTGATGCCTTATCACGTGCTGTTTGACGAGTACGAGGAGGAGAGACTGGGCGGAAAGTCTTTCGGTTCCACAAAGTCCGGAATCGCTCCGTTTTACTCTGACAAGTATGCCAAGATTGGTTTCCAGGTCAGCGAGCTGTTTGACGAGGAGTATCTTTACGATAAGATTAAGCGCGTGTGCGAGACAAAGAACGTGCTGTTAGAGCATTTATACCATAAGCCGCTGTTAAATCCAGATGAGCTCTTTGCAGAGATGAAGGAGTACAGAAGAATGGTTGAGCCTTATGTGTGCGATGTTTCTGCATTCCTGCATGAGGCGATCAAGGAAGGCAAGAATATCCTGTTAGAGGGACAGTTAGGTTCCTTAAAGGATCCGGATCACGGAATTTATCCGATGGTAACCTCTTCCTCCACACTGGCCGCATACGGCGCGATTGGAGCAGGAATTCCTCCGTATGAGATTAAGAATATCACAACCGTTGTAAAGGCATACTCCAGCGCAGTAGGAGCAGGCGCGTTTGTCAGCGAGCTTTTCGGCGAGGAGGCGGACGAGTTAAGACGCCGCGGCGGAGACAAGGGCGAGTTCGGAGCTACTACAGGCCGTCCGAGACGAGTTGGCTGGTTTGACGCAGTGGCTACACGCTACGGATGCCGCATTCAGGGAACGACAGAGGCTGTTCTGACAGTTGTAGACGTACTGGGATACCTGGATGAGCTGAAAATCTGCGTAGGATACGAAATCGACGGAAAGGTGACAGCAGACTTCCCGACTACGCGTCAGTTAGAGAAGGCAAAGCCTGTATACAAGACTCTGCCGGGATGGAAGAGCGATATCCGCGGAATCAAGAATTACGAGGATCTGCCGGAGAACTGCCGCGCTTACATCGAGGCGATTGAGAAGGAAATCCAGGTTCCGATTACTATGGTATCCAACGGACCGGGAAGAGACGAGATTATTGTGAGAAAGTAGACATTTCCAGCCGGGACGGCCGGAGAGAAGAGTCTGCATGGTAAAGAAGCCGCCAGACAGAGAGGATTCATTCTCTCCGCCTGGCGGCCTTTTTGCAGTCTTTTGCGGTCGTTTCCCGCCGCTTTCAGCGGCTGTCCTTTCCGGAACGGCCGGAATTTTTCAGAAGAACGCCGCAGCCGTAGATCATGGCTGGAACCACCATGGTACAGAACAGGGCTGCCAGCAGAAGATCCAGCGCTTTTGGGCTTCCGATGATTCCAAGCACCAGGGAAGCGCCGTACAGCAGCAGAATAAGAAAAACGCCAGCCAGGGCCAGTATGCGCCTTATATTCATATGAAATCACCTTCCTTCAGAATTTAGTATAAATGATGTAAGAATTTTTTGCTATACTTTTCCGCGGGATTCGTTTAAAATAAAGAAAAGACAGCGTCAGCAGGACAGTACAGGAAGGAGGGGACGGCCTTGAAGAAAATAGCAGCAGCGGCAGGAGCGGCGTGCCTGATGGCGGCAGTTTTCCCCTGCTCCGCCCTGGGCGCGCAGGCAGGAGAGCAGGTTCTGCAGCAGGAAAATTCAGAATATTCGATTCCGGGAACGTGGACAGGGGACGATATGGACAGCCGTTATCTTCTGGAGGACGGAACCTTTCTGGAGAAAAGCTGGCTGCTTCGGGACGGACGCTGGTATTATCTGGATGAGGACGGATATCCGGCGGCCGGATGGAATAAAATCAAAGGAAAGTGGTACTATTTTAACGAGGATACCGGCCGGATGGCCACAGGCTGGCTCTACAGCCACGAGGACGGAGAGTGGTACTATCTGAATGAGGACGGGACGAGAAAAACGGGATGGCTTAACACGGGAGGAGTCTGGTACTGGCTGGATTCGGACGGTGTTTTGTATGACGACGGGTGGCGGATGGTGGACGGCCACAAGTATTACTTTCACTCAAACGGCCAGCTGGCGGCGGGCCAGTATATCGGCACTTCCTACTATGGTTCCGACGGCCTGAGAAATCCTGACTATGATATGAATATTCAGGGAAAGAGAAAGCCGTCCGACGAGGAAAAGGAAGCTGTCACGAAGGCCCTGGAGAATATTCCCAGGCAGTGGATGGACCGTTTTCTGGCAGAGGGCTGGGAATTTATGTACTATACAGATCGGAGGTATATGGAGGCTCCTATGACGGACGAGGGCGTCTGCTATGTATACCATAAGACAGATCAGCGGTATAAGAAGATTAAATTTACGGATCCGGAGTCTCTGACGAGAGCCTTTGGGGAGTATGCTGCCGACGCGGTAGAAGCTGGCCAGGAGCAGAAGGAGAAGGCAGAGGAACTGTATGCTGTTTCCGGGGAGATCTCTTCCGGTGCCAGCCTTCCAGATTATTTTAAGGACGATTATGAGTCGTGGTTCGGCGTTTTATTTGAGAATTACTGCAATCCGGAGATACGAAGCGAGATGCAGATGACAGCTCCAGAGCTGTGCGCGGCGTTTGATGAAATGCTTGGCGTTGATTTTACAGGGCTGCGCCCGTCTGTCTGGGATATGACGGAGGAGGGAGAGATGGACGCCGGAGGCGCCTTTGGTCCGGCCCTGGATCCAGAATTGAATCCGATCTTGAAAGGAAGATAGGGGGTTTTTCGCAGTATTTTTGCGGAAAGCCCCAACTTTTTTGTTCCGCTTATCATCTTTAATACTAGAAGGAATAGATACAGAAACGAATGGGATTGAAATTTAGAAAGGCAGAGAGCATGGAACAGAATCTATATGACAGCGTGGCTGCCTACATTATAGAGAACCAAAACAGATTTTACCGCCTGGCCTACAGCTATGTAGGGGATAGGGAGGCTGCTCTTGATGTGGTGCAGAACGCGATTTTGAAGGGACTTGAAAAATGCGATACCCTTCGCAATCAGGACGCAGTAAAGACATGGTTTTACAGGATTGTAGTCAATGAAGCGCTCCAGATTCTGAGGGCAAGGAAAAGAGAAGAGCTTTCGGCAGATGGGGAAGTGTTTGAGCAGGCGTACACAGAACCAGCCTATGACAGGGAGAGGGAGGTCTATGAGGCAGTGAGGAATCTGCCGGATCCAGGCCGAACCGTTGTCATTCTTCATTATTATGAGGATTTAACGCTGAAGCAGATTGCAGAGATTACGGATGTAAACCTGAATACAGTGAAATACAGGCTGTATTCATCGCTGGAGCGTCTGAAAAAAAGATTAAAGGAGGAAGCGCTATGAAACCGGAAGATGGAAAGGGCATATACGACAGCATAGAGATTCCTGAAGAACTGGATCAGATAGTGAGACAGTCCATTGCCGAGGCGGAAAAAAGGCGCAGAGAAAAAGAAGCAGAAGAAAAAGAATCTGACAAAGACAGAGGCGGGGATGTTCGAGAGAAGAGCCAGGAAAAGAGAAGCGCTCAAGCGATCCGCTTTTCACAGAGAATGGCGGCAAGATTCACAGCCGCCGCAGCCGGAGCCGCTGTTGTTTTTATCATTGGATTGAATACGAACCAGGCGTTTGCAGAGACGATGAAACAGATTCCGGGAATCGGATTTCTGGCAGAAGTTCTGACGATCCGTTCGTATCACCAGGCAGATCAGGACTACAATATTGACGCGGAAATTCCAGCAATTGTGGAGACTGGAGGCCCGGATGGGTCGGGAAGCCAGTCCGGCACGGCAAAAAGCGTGAACGAGCAGATTGAACAGATTGTGGACAACTATCTTGCAGAGGGCAAGAAGGAATTTGCCGCCTATAAAGAAGCTTTTTTTGCAGCCGGAGGCACAGAGGAGGAGTGGGCGGACCGCCAGATGGATCTGTCTGTGGACTACCAGGTAAAATACCAGAGCGAGGAGGTTCTCTCCCTGGAACTGATTACCTTTAAAGGCTGGGTTAACGCGATGGAGGAGCGGTATTATTACAATCTGGATTTGAAACAGGACCGCCTGCTCGCCCTGAAGGACGTTCTGGGAAGCGGCTATGTGGAGCGGTGCAATAAGGAGGTAGTGCGCCAGATTGAAGCGCGCATGGCGGCAGATGAAAACCAGATGTTTTTTGGCTTTGAACCCAATGACGATGGAATGGCGGAGGGGTTTACCACAGTAGACGAGACGACGCAGTTTTATATCAATGAAAACCAGGAGGTGGTTTTAGTATTCCCGGAATACAGCATAGCGCCCGGCTATATGGGCATCACAGAGTTTAATATGGGAAAGGCAGAGTTTCCTTCCTAAAAAGAGCCGGCTGAGGTTAATCCTCAGCCAGCTCCTCCCATTTTTCATAGAGTTCTTCCAGCTGTCCGGCAATAGACTGCTTTTCCGCGTTCAGCTCCATGAGCTTCGCCACGTCGGAAAAGACGTCCTCCTGGCAGAGAAGAGAATCGATTTCGCCGTCCCTGGTTTCCAACTGGTGGATGGCGTCTTCTGTTTTTTTCAGCTCGTTCTGGCGCTTCCTGAGGCGCGCCTGCTCCTCCTTCTGCTGCTTCCAGTCTGTTTTTCCGGAGGAATCTCCGCTGTCAGAAGAGGAGGCGTTTCCCCTGTCCCCGGACCAGGGAAGAGAGGCGGCGTTTACCGGGCCGGAAGCCGCGAAGGCCGCTGCCTGAGAGTTGTTTTCCGATGGTTTGGAAGAAGCTGCGGGAGAGGCGGAAAACAGCTGCTCCATGGTATCGCGCTTTTCCAGGTAATAGTCGTAATTGCCAATGTAATTGACCAGGGTATTGTGAGTCAGATCTAAAATTCTGGTGGCCGTCTTATTGATAAAATATCGGTCATGGGAGACGTAGAGAACGGTTCCGGTGTAATGGGTCAGGGCGTTCTCCAGGATCTCCTTGGAGGTGATGTCCAGATGGTTGGTGGGCTCGTCCAGAATCAGGAAGTTGGCCTCTGAGAGCATCAGCTTGGCCAGAGAGACACGTCCCTTCTCTCCGCCGCTGAGATCGCCGATCAGCTTAAACACATCGTCTCCGGTAAACAGGAAGGCTGCCAGGACGTTTCGAATCTGAGTATTATTCATATTCGGATAGGTGTCCGACAGCTCCTGAAACAGAGTTTTCTCGCTGTGGAGCACATGATGCTCCTGATCGTAGTATCCGATATGGACTCTGGAACCCAGCCGGATCTCCCCTGCGTCAGCGGCCAGAATGCCGTTAATGATCTTTAAAATCGTGGTTTTTCCCGTTCCGTTATTTCCTATGATGGCGATGCGTTCCCCCCGCTTGATCTCAAAGTCCACGTCGGAAAAAAGAGTCTGCCCGTCAAAGCCCTTGGTAAGGCCCTGGACCGTCAGAACGTCGTTTCCGCTGACAATGTCAGGCTCCAGGGTGATGTTCATGGCGTCGTTTACCTCTGTGGGCTTTTCAATCCTCTCGATTTTATTTAACAGCTTTTCACGGCTCTCCGCCCGCTTGATGGATTTCTCCCGGTTAAAGGAGCGCAGCTTGGTGATAACCTCCTCCTGGTGCTTGATCTCCTGCTGCTGGTTTAAGTAGGCCTTTAAAATGCTGGCCCGCAGCATGGCCTTTTTTTCACTGTAGGCCGAGTAATTGCCCTGAAAGACGGTGGAGGAGCCGTTGTCCAGTTCTACCACCTTCGTCACCACCCGATCCAGGAAATACCGGTCGTGGGCTACAATGACGACAGTTCCCTGATAATTCAGGAGATAATTTTCGAGCCAGGCGATGGACTCCATGTCCAGGTGGTTGGTGGGCTCGTCCAAAAGAATAATATCCGGCTTGGACAGGAGCAGTTTTCCCAGGGAAACGCGGGTTTTCTGGCCGCCGGAGAGGGTGGAGACAGGCTTTGAAAATTCCTCCTCCAGAAATCCCAGTCCTTTTAACACGCCGGTAATTTCGCTTTTCCATGCATAGCCGTTGGCCAGCTCGAACTCGTGGCTGAGGCGGCTGTAGGTCTGGTAAAGGCTTTCCAGCTCCTCGCCCTGGGAGCGCTTCATATTTACCTCCAGAGTCCGGAGACGCTCCTCCATCTCAATGATGGGCCGCTTCACCTCCAGAAGCTCGTCGTATATGGTCCGGCCGCTGTCCAGATCCTGGTGCTGGGCCAGATAGCCCAGGGTTTTTCCCTTGGCAATGACTACGGAACCCTCGTCCGGCGCCAGCTCTCCTACGATAATTTTCAGAAGAGTAGATTTTCCGGCTCCGTTAATACCTACGACGGCCGCCTTTTCCCTCTCTTCTATGTGAAAGGATACGTGATTTAAAATCGAATCCGTTCCAAACGATTTTGAAATATTGCTGCATGATAAAATCATGTTGTCCTCCTGTATGTCTAAAATCAAAAACCTGCAACAAGTATAATATAAGAAGGGAATATTTGCAAGACAGCTGGAAAATCTGCAGAACTTTTATTTGACAATAATTTGTCATATGCTATAATAGTAAATAACGCATTTTCCTGAGGAACGGAGCGATACGGGAAAACGCCAGGTTAAAGTAAAGGAAGGTGAAGAAAAGCCGTGGAACAGAAAGAGATTTCTAAGGCGGTTATTTCAAGGCTGCCCAGATATTACAGATATTTAGGGGAATTGCTGGAAGAGGGGGTAGAACGGATTTCTTCCAACGAGCTGAGCGTGAGGATGAAGGTGACCGCTTCTCAGATCCGCCAGGATCTGAACAATTTCGGCGGATTTGGGCAGCAGGGCTATGGCTATAATGTAAAATATCTGTATTCAGAGATTGCCAGAATTCTCGGCATTGACAGGCAGCACAACCTGATTATTATAGGAGCGGGAAACCTGGGACAGGCCATTGCCAACTATACGAATTTTGAACGCCGGGGCTTCCTGATCAAGGGAATGTTTGACGTAAACCCAAGGCTGGTAGGCCTTGTAGTCCGCGGCGTAGAGATAAGAGGAATTGAGGATCTGGAGCAGTTTATCAAGGATAACGACGTGCAGATCGCAGCTCTGACCATTCCCAAGTCCAAGGCGCCTGAGATTGCGGACCGCCTTGTGAAGGCCGGAATTAAGGCCATCTGGAATTTTGCCCACACGGATCTGGTGGTTCCCGACGACGTGGTGGTGGAGAACGTCCATCTGTCCGAGAGCCTGATGCGGCTGTCCTACCGGGTATGCAGCATGCAGGATCAGAAGGAGAGGGAAAAAAGTCAGGCAAAGGGAAAAGAAGCAAAATGATAGCAGGGGTAGGAACAGACATGATAGAAATTGCGCGGATTAAGAGGGCCTGTGAAAAGAAGGCTTTCTTGACGCGTGTCTATACCCAGGAAGAGTGCCAGCAGGCCGGGGAAAATTATTCCCGGCTGGCCGGCACTTTTGCCGTTAAGGAGGCGGTGGCCAAGGCCCTGGGGACGGGATTTCGAAGCTTCGGCCCCAGAGAGATCGAGGTGCTGAGGGACGATCTGGGAAAGCCCTTTGTACGTCTTCACGGAGGGGCAAAAAAGCTGGCTGAGGAGCTGGCGATTCAGCAGATTCATGTGTCCATTACAAATACTGCAGAGTATGCGGCGGCCTTTGCCGTGGGGGAGCGGGCTGATCAATAGGAGAAGGAGGAGACAGGGATGAGGCAGCTGGTAACGGGGGAACAGATGAAGGCAGTGGATCAGTATGCGATTCAGGAGGTGGGAATTCCATCTCTGGTACTGATGGAGCGGGCGGCGCTTTCCGTGGTGGAAGAGATGGAGCCGGAGCTTTTCAGGGAGGATCAGATTCTGATTGCCTGCGGAACAGGAAATAACGGAGCGGACGGAGCGGCCGTCGGGCGTATGCTTTTTCTCAGGGGCTACCATGTGACGGTTGTTACAGTGGGCAGGGAGGAAAGCCGCACAGAGGAGCTGAAACTTCAGCTGTCAATCAATGAAAAGCTGGGGCTTTCTGCCATGGAGGCGGAGGACTTCATTCCGGGAACCTGCCAGGCGGCAGTGGACGCCCTTTTCGGGGTAGGACTTTCGCGGAACGTAGAAGGGGCTTACCGGGATATGATTGAGACGATTGAGGATATGAAGCCGCGGCTTACTGTGGCCGTGGATATTCCGTCTGGTATCCATTCTGATACGGGAAAGGTGATGGGAACTGCCGTAAAAGCTGATTTAACAGTGACGTTTGGATTTAAAAAGGTGGGACTTTCCCTGTTTCCGGGAAGAGAGTACAGCGGACGGGTGGTTGTGAAGGATATCGGATTTCCTCCCTGTCCGGCAGAGCGTCTGACAGGAAGGCGGTATGTGACCTGCGGACCGGAGGATTTAGAACTTCTCCCAGGAAGGAAACCCTGGTCCAACAAGGGAACGTACGGACATGTGCTGATTGCCGCCGGATCTCCCGGCATGGCGGGGGCGGCCTATCTGAGCGCCCTGGCCGCTTACCGTATGGGAGCCGGACTTGTAAAAATTCTGACGCCGGCGGAGAACCGGGAGATTTTACAGACGCTCATTCCGGAAGCTGTCCTTTCCGTTTATGATTGCGCCGAAGCTCTGGAAGAGCCGGAACAGTTTTTAGGAAAGATTGAAAAGGAGTGCGGTTGGGCGGATGCGGTTGTGCTGGGGCCGGGGCTTGGAAAGGAGCCCTGGGCGGTGCGTCTGGTACAGCAGGTCCTTTTATCAGCCTTTGTGCCGATTGTCCTGGATGCGGACGGCCTGAATATTGTGGCGGAAAATCCTTCCCTGTCAGAATATTTTACGGAAAATGTGCTGGTAACGCCCCATGTGGGGGAGATGGCCAGACTTTCCGGGCTGGAGATAGAAGAAATCCAGGCTGATTTGACGAAAGCGGCGGAGGACTACAGCGAAAAATATGGGGTTATCATAGTTTTAAAAGACGCGGCCACCGTGGTGGTGAGAAAGGACGAGCCGATTTACATTAACAGCAGCGGCTGCGCAGCTATGGCTAAGGCCGGTTCAGGAGACGTGCTGACAGGAGTGCTGGCGGCTTTGATTGCCATGGGCATGGAGGAAGGCCAGGCAGCCGTCCTGGGCGTTTACCTTCACGGACTGGCCGGAGAGGCGGCAGAGAAGGCTTTAGGAGAGAACGGCGTGCTGGCCAGAGATCTGGCGGACAGCCTGGCAGATGTGGAGAGGGAAGAAGCAGTATGTGGAAGAAAGAAGAGAACGTGACAGCTGGAAGAGAACATGACTTTGACCGGATCTGTGTCCTGGTCCACCTGGATCGGATCCGCCAGAATATGAAGTCCATGAAGGAGAATCTGCCGGAAGGGACGAAGATCATCGGCGTGGTGAAGGCCGACGGCTACGGCTGCGGCGCGGGAGAGACTGCCAGAGCGGCTGATCCCTATGCGGCGGCCTTTGCCGCAGCTACGGCAGACGAGGCGTTAAGCCTGCGCCGGGAAGGAATTTTAAAACCGGTTCTGGTTCTTGGAAGCGTGCCAAAAGAGAGATTTTATGAGCTTTTGGCGGCTGATATCCGCCCGGTGATTTTCGAGGAGGAAATGGCGGCGGCCTTTTCAGAGATCGCCAGCCAGGCGGGGATCCGCGGGAAGATCCACCTGGCAGTGGATACGGGCATGAGCCGGATTGGTTTTCAGCCGGGAGAGCAGGCGTTAGAAGAGATCAGGCGCATCAGCCAGATGAAAGGGATTGAGATAGAGGGCATGTTCACCCATTTTGCCAGGGCAGACGAGCTTGACAAGCAGTGGGCAGAGCGGCAGTTTCAGAAGTTCAGGGATTTTTCCGCCGCCGTATCGCAGCTTCTGGAGAAGGCGGAACCAGGCAGGAAAAAGCTGTTCTGCCACTGCTTAAACAGCGCCGGAATCGTGGATTTCCACCGGATGCCGAAAGGCTCGGAGATGAACGGAGCCAGGGCAGGGATCGCCATGTACGGCCTGTACCCGTCCGGGGAGGTGGATCACAGCCGTGTCCGCCTGCTTCCTGTTATGGAATTTAAGAGCCGCATTACATATATTAAGGAAATTCCGTCTGGAACAGCAGTCAGCTATGGGGGAACCTTTACGGCGGATCGTCCCATGAGGATTGCCACGGTCAGCGCCGGCTATGCGGACGGCTACCCGCGAGGCGCGTCTGGAAAAGGAGAGGTGCTGATTCGCGGAAAGCGGGCCAGGATTCTGGGACGGGTCTGCATGGATCAGCTTATGGCGGACGTGACTGATATTCCTGAGGCTGAGAAATGGGACGAGGTTACTCTTGTAGGCCGCGACGGGCAGGAGGAAATCACCATGGAGGAGCTGGCTGATGTCAGCGGCGGCTTCCACTATGAACTTCCCTGCCTCATCGGGAAACGGGTTCCCCGTATTTACACCTGGGGGAACCAGGGACAGAACACTCTCATATAATAAAGGGGAAGAGAAAATAAATCTTTCCGCAGTTTTGAATACCATTCAGAAAATAAGGCAATACTGGAGGTATAAACTGAAATGACGGAGAGTGAGACAGTTGGTTATAAAACGAGGAGATATCTATTATGCAGATTTGCGTCCGGTAGTAGGATCCGAGCAGGGAGGCGTCCGTCCGGTACTGATTATACAGAACGATATTGGCAATAAGCACAGCCCCACCGTGATCTGCGCGGCGATTACCTCTAAGATGAATAAGGCAAAGCTTCCCACCCATGTGGAGCTGGATACCAGGCGGTGCGGTATGGTGAGAGATTCCGTGATTCTCCTGGAGCAGCTGCGCACCATTGACAAGCAGAGACTGAGAGAGCGGATCTGCCATATTGACGAGGAGCTGCTTGGACGGGTGAACCAGGCGCTGATGGTCAGCCTTGAGCTTTAAATAAAACGGCCTTTGGCAGCAGGAAAATACATACAACTGCCGGGCGGTTAAGGTTGACGAACGCAGAATAGAATGGTATAGTGGCAGAATAGGGCAGAGTCCGGATATTCTGCCTTTTTACTTTATAAGAAAAGAAGACAAAGGAGAGCATTTTTAATTATGGACGACGGGTATTGGCCCTTAAGTATTGTGATTTTTGCAGCGTTTATTCTGCTGGATGCCGTTTTGTACGGTTTCGGAGCTGCTATCCAGCATTTAAATTCAGGAACGCTGGAAAAAGAGGCCCAGGAAGGGAATAAGAAGGCGGAGAGGCTTTTGGCGGTAATCAGCCAGCCGGCAGAGTTTATTGGCACCGTGCAGATTGTGACTAATTTAATCGGCCTGGTTTCAGGAGCTGTGATTTTAAAAGAGGCAGGCGCGCTGCTGGGGCTGCTGATACATAGAACCGGGGAGACGGGAGAGGGCTTTTCCCTGATCGCTGCTACGGCAGCGGCGGCTGTTATGCTGCTGGCGGCTCTGATCAGCCTTGGAATTGTAGTTCCGAAGCGGTGCGCTTCCAAACATCCGGAGCAGTGGGCTTACCGCTATGTAGGTGTTTCTTCTGTGATAGTCGCTCTGTTTAAGCCGTTTGCCTGGCTTGTGTCGGGATTGTCCTGGCTGATTTTAAAGCCGCTGGGAATCGGGCTGCACGACAAGAACGACAGCGTGACAGAGGAGGATATCATGCTGATGGTCAACGAGGGCCATGAGCAGGGAGTTCTGGAGGCCGGCGAGGCCGAGATGATCACAAACATTGTAGAGCTGGGAGATAAGGATGCCGGCGATATTATGACCAGAAGAAAGCAGATCGTGGCGCTTGACGTTTCCATGACGCTTAAAGAGGCGGTCGCCTACATCCTGACAGAGGGAAGCAATTCCAGATTTCCGGTGTACGATGAGGGCATCGACGATATTAAGGGTATTCTGCACCTTCGCGATACGCTGTCCTGCGCTCAGAAGGAAGAAAATCTGGACAAGCGCCTGGATGAGGTGGAGGGGCTTTTGAGAACGCCTCATTTCATTCCGGAGACCCGCAACATTAATCTGCTGTTTAAGGAAATGCAGTCCCAGAAGATCCACATGGAAATCGTGGTAGACGAGTACGGCCAGACGGCTGGAATCGTTACGATGGAGGACATCCTGGAGGAGATAGTGGGAAATATCCTGGACGAGTACGACGAGGACGAGGAGCTGATCTCCAGAAAAGCAGACGGAAGCCTGATTTTCGATGGCCTGACTCCGTTAGAGGACGTGGGAAAAGAGCTGGAAATCGAGTTCGAGGAGGAAGACTATGAAAACTTCGACACCCTGAACGGATTCCTGATTTCCAGATTAAACCGTGTTCCCAGGGAGGGAGAGACGCCGGAGGTGACCTACAAAAGCTATCTGTTCCAGGTCATTTCTGTAGAAAATAAAGTCATTCATACAGTGAGAGCTGTCCGCAGCCGGGGAGAAATAGAAAAACCGGGCGAAGACAGCTAGGGGAGAGAGCAGCAGAAATTTATGGAAAAAGGAATTTTTTATGATGTAAAGATGATGGCCAGAGACGGGATTTTCCTGAAAAAGGCAGTACGGATTGCGCTTCCTGTGGCCATGCAGGGTATGCTGAATACCATTGTCAATCTGGTGGATACTATGATGATCGGCGCACTGGGAGCCACTGCCATAGCTGCGGTGGGACTGGCCAACAAGGTATTCTTTGTATTCACCCTTCTGGTATTTGGAATCGTCAGCGGCTCCGGCGTACTGGCGGCTCAGTACTGGGGAAACGGAGACATTAAAAATATTAAAAAAGTAGTAGGCCTGGCTCTGACGCTGGCAGTAGCCGCCTCCATCGCATTTCTCGTACCGGCAGTTGTCTGTCCGGAAGCAGTGATGCGGATTTTTACAGCCAGCGAGGACGCGATTCAGGTGGGAGCCGGGTATCTGACTATTGTGGCCCTTTCCTATCCTGCCACAGCTGTCAGCAACACCTTTGTGGCCATGCTGAGAGCCACAGGGCGGGTAAAGGCGCCGGTTGTAATCAGCAGCTGCACGATTTTTATCAATATTTTCTTTAATTACACCTTTATTTATGGAAACTTTGGAGCTCCGGCCATGGGAGCGGCGGGAGCGGCCCTGGCTACCCTGATGGCCAGACTGGCGGAGGCCCTGTCCATTATTCTGGTGGTTTACCTTGGGAAAGCTCCGGTGGCAGCCCGGTTTAAGGAAATGTTCGGCTATTCCAGAGAGTTCCTGGTTCAGTTTTTCAGCACCACGTCCCCGGTTATTGCCAACGAGTTTATCTGGGGTCTGGGAACCACTCTGTACTCTCTGGCCTACGGCCGTATGGGAAACGATGCGGTGGCAGCGATCACCATCGCCACCACGATCCAGGATATTGTCACGGTCCTGTTCCAGGGACTGAGCGCGGCTACGGCGGTAATCATGGGAAATGAGATGGGAGCCGGAAAACTGAAGCGGGCGGAGCGGTATGCGAAGAATTTCCTGATTCTCCAGTTTATCGTCACCATCCTGGGAGCTCTTTTCTGCGTGGCCATCCGGTGGCAGATTATCAGCGTCTACAATATCACGCCGGAGATTGCCGAGAGCGTCAGCCGCTGTATTATTGTGTTCGCTCTGTTTATGCCCTTTAAGATGTTCAACTACGTTATGGTGGTGGGTATCCTGCGAAGCGGCGGCGACACTAAAATGTGCCTTTTATTAGACTGTTCCGGCGTATGGATGATAGGAGTTCCCATGGCGTTTTTAGGAGGCCTGTTCTTTGGGTTCCCCATTCACATCGTCTACGCTATGGTCATGCTGGAGGAGGTCTATAAGGCTGTTTTCGGCTACTGGAGATACAGGCAGAAGAAGTGGCTGCGCAATCTGGCCGCAGAGCTGTAGACTGGCCGATTCTCCTGTTTAATACTTGCCAAGCTCAGGGTTTAGTGATAGAATAAAAAAGATTTTGAGCAAAAAGAACGTCTTTCCAGACATTCTGTAAAAAATACATGATTCAAAAAGAGGAGCGTTATTATGTCAGGACATTCAAAATTCGCTAATATCAAGCACAAAAAAGAGAAGAACGACGCAGCGAAGGGAAAGATTTTCACTGTCATCGGACGTGAGATTGCAGTTGCTGTAAAGGAAGGCGGAGCGGATCCGGCTAACAACAGCCGTCTGCGCGATGTAATCGCCAAGGCAAAGGCCAACAATATGCCTAACGATACCATTGACAGAGGAATCAAGAAGGCAGCAGGAGACGCAAACTCCGTAAATTACGAGGAGCTGACCTACGAGGGATATGGCCCTAACGGAGTGGCTGTTATCGTCACTGCTCTGACAGATAATAAGAACCGTACGGCAGCTAATGTGAGAAGCGCTTTCACAAAGGGCGGCGGCAATATTGGAACACAGGGAAGTGTTTCCTTTATGTTTGACAAGAAGGGCCAGATTATTATCGATAAGGAAGAGTGCGAGCTGGATGCAGACACTCTGATGATGGAAGCTTTGGACGCAGGCGCAGAGGACTTTGCAGAGGAGGAGGACAGCTATGAGATCCTCACTTCCCCGGAGGATTTCTCCGCAGTGCGCGAGGCTCTGGAAGCCAAGAATATCCCCATGATGGAGGCAGAGGTGACTATGATCCCTCAGACCTGGGTAGAGCTGACAGACGACGAGTCCATTAAGAAGATGAACCGTCTGCTGGATCTCTTAGAGGACGATGACGACGTGCAGGCGACCTACCACAACTGGGACGAATAAAGCGAGTGAAACCGAGCGCTGCCTGGACGCAGCAAAGAGGAGTCCGGGATTCCCGATCGCTGCTTGCAGCAGCATTTTTAGAGGAACCCAAGCAAGACCTGTAAGGTCTTGCGCAGGGATACAGACGAGAGATAAGAGAATATAGCGTAAAACAAAGGTTTTTAGATGTAAACTCCTTCCTGAACATTGTAATTGATGTCTTGGAAGGAGTTTTTAATTGTGTCATAGAAAACGCTCTGGCGGGAATTTTCCCGTCAGAGCGTTTTTTCATCCGTATGTTTGGCTGCTACCTGTTATAGTGATAGCTGTCCAGCAGCTGGTTTTTCATGTGCCAGAGTTCATTGGACAGATCCACATGAACCTCATGGGGGTTGATGAGACGTCTTGATTCATCCCACAGCGTGTCCAGTTCCTGGCGGCAGTAATCGCGGATTTCCATGACCTTCGGAGACTGGTAGACGCAGACGCCGTCCTTAAAAACGGGAACTAACAGCTCTCTCATCTCGTAGGAGCCTGGGGAGAGGTGTGTCTTCTTCCAGGTTTCGATGGGATCGAAGAGGAGAAGGGATTTGTTCTCGTCATAAACCTCGTCTGCCAGACAGATGAGATCAGCGATAATCTTGTGATTTGCTCTATCGTAAATTCTGTAAATCGTCTTATTTCCCGGATTTGTCACTTTTTCCGTATTTTCGGACAGCTTAATCTTAGGAATGAATTTGCCTGTTTCCCGATCCAGGATAGCGGCCAGCTTGTACACTCCGCCGAAGGACGGGCAGTCCTTGGAGGTGATCAGGTTGGTTCCCACGCCCCAGGAGTTGATGGCAGCTCCTTGAATTTTCAAGCTGTCGATCAGATACTCGTCCAGATCGTTGGACGCGGAAATGATGGCATCTGTAAATCCGGCCGCATCCAGCATGGCCTTGGCCTTTTTAGACAGATAAGCCAGATCGCCGCTGTCTAAGCGGATGCCGTAGCCCTTCAGCGGAATGCCTGCCTCCCGCATCTCTGTGAACACCCGGATAGCGTTTGGAATACCGGAGTTTAAGGTGTCGTAGGTATCGACCAGGAGAATGCAGGCGGTAGGGTAGAGCTTTGCGTAGGTTCTGAAAGCGGTGAGCTCATCCGGGAAGCTCATAATCCAGCTGTGGGCATGGGTTCCTTTTACCGGAACGTCAAACATCTGTCCTGCCAGCACATTGGAGGTGCCCACGCAGCCGCCGATCATCGCGGCTCTGGCTCCGTAAATACCTGCGTCAGGTCCCTGCGCTCTGCGCAGGCCGAATTCCATGATGCCGTCACCCTGAGCGGCTTGAACCACGCGGGAGGTTTTCGTTGCAATCAGACTCTGATGGTTGATGATATTTAAAATTGCCGTCTCCACCAGCTGGGCCTGCATAATCGGAGCGATTACCTTTACAATCGGTTCTCTGGGAAACATGACCGTTCCTTCCGGAATTGCATAGATGTCGCCGGTAAATTTAAAATTGCGCAGATAGTCGAGGAAATCCTCTGTAAACAGCCCTACGCCTCTGAGATATTCAATATCTGCTTCTGAAAAATGGAGATTCTTAATATATTCGATGACCTGCTCCAGTCCTGCGCAGACTGCGAAGCCGTTTCCATCCGGATTGCTTCGGTAGAAGGCATCGAAAATGACAGTCTCATTGGCGTCCTTCTCGTGAAAATAGCCCTGCATCATAGTGAGCTCATACAGGTCTGTCAGTAAAGTAAGATTTCGTGGCTCCATATCCTTCTCCTTGTAAGTATAGTAGTATGTTTGTGTTAATTGGGTAAAAGTATACCATAAAAGCTGTAAAAGAGGAAATGGATTGATAAAAAAATAACATTCCTGTCCGCAGGGCTTTTTCATCCTTCTATAGAATTTCGTAACTTCCTATGGTAGAATAGCAGAAGATGGAGTGAGAAAACGGAGGATTTATGTATACAATAGTAGTTGCAGATGATGAAGAGGAGTTAAGAAGAGCGATTATCCGCAGGATTAACTGGGAGGAGATAGGATTTCAGGTAGTGGGCGAGGCGGAGAACGGGGTGGAGGCCCTTGAGATGGTCAGCGAGAAGGAGCCGGATCTGCTGCTTACCGATATCAGGATGCCGTTTATTTCCGGCGTGGAGCTGGCCAGACAGGTGAGGGAAATCCGCCCGGCCACGCAGATTGCGTTTTTGAGCGGTTTCGACGATTTTTCCTACGCCCAGCAGGCGATCCAGTACAATATTATCAGCTATATGCTGAAACCCATTTCCATGGCTGATTTGACGGAGAATCTGATTCAGATTAAGCAGAAGATCGATCATTTATTCTCAGAGTTTGCCCAGAGAAGAAAAAATGAGCTGGGTATTTCTGAGTTTCTGCTTCCTCTTCTGTTAGACAGCTTTCAGACGAATTTCAGCCCGGAGAGGGAGGAGAGGCTCTGCAGCCAGGCCAGGGCCTGCGGCATGATACGGCCGGAGAGTGAAAATATCCGTTACCTGGTGATATCCGTTACCTTCTGGGATGAGAAGGGGGCCAACTGCACCGATCACAGCCATGTCCATTCGGTGGACAGTATTCTGAAAAAGTATATTAAATATGAAAGCTTTTTTCTGGAAGACAGGATTGTATCTGTGCTGTGGGCAACGCCGGCGTCCTTTGACAAATATCTGCACATTTTGGCGGACGATATTGTCCAGAGTACCGACCGTATTCTGAATCTGAAGTGCAGCGTGGGAGCCAGCCGGGTTCTGAACGGCTTTACAGAGCTTTCCGAGGGTTACAGAGACGCGGTGAACGCCATGCGCTACGCCAGCAGAAGCAAAACAGGCGGCGTCCGCTACATTACGGATGAGGAGCCGTTTTCCGGTGTGGACATGGATTATGTCATGAAGGTAGTGGCCAGCATCGAGGAAAAGATCCGGGGCGGTTCCAGGGAGGAGCTGGAGGAATATCTGTGGGAGGTATTCGGCCACCTGCGGGATGAGAACAATTCCAGGGAAAAGGTCAATTTCATGCTGGTGGAGATTCTCTCCTGCGTCTGCCGGATTATGTATTCCGTATCTGCAGAGTCAGACGCGGCGGCTTTAAAGTCGGATCCGTTCATGCAGCAGATGGTATTTTTGGACAGCTCCTTAAAGGACGCGGCGGATCATTTCGTCAATTTCTGCATGACGGCCAGGGATCGGATTTCAGAGCAGAAGACAAAGAGCAGCATGGACATCTGCGACAAGGCGATCAGGCATATTGAAGATAACTATTTTAAAGCAGATCTTTCCCTGATGTCAGCCAGCACGGAGATTGGCGTAAGCCCCAATTACCTCAGTTCTCTGATTAAAAAGAGAACAGGAAAGAGTTTTGTGGATTATCTGACACAGAAGAGAATGGAGGCGGCAAAAACCCTGCTTCTCAACACAGCCATGAAAATTAAGGAGGTTTCTGAAACCTGCGGCTACAATGATCAGCACTATTTCAGCTACTGCTTTAAAAAGTATGAAGGAGTATCGCCGAATATGCTGCGCCGGCGGCTCAGCCAAGAGGAAACACAGGCATGAGCAGAAAACGGGGAGAGGAGTATAGACGGATGAAAGGGAAAGACCGGAAGATAGGACTTACCAGCTCCGGGATCATGACAATCCTGGTAGTATCTATGGTGTTTTTTTCTCTTTTGGCGGGAATCGTCGTGTTTGTCACCACCTACCGGGCGTCCATGATCCAGAATGTAAAAACTTCCAGCGATCAGGCGGCGGTTCAGGTAGAGAGAATCGTAGACAATTATATGGACGATATCAGCAGCTCGCTGAAGCTGATTGAAGGCTTCTTTCTGGAGGAGGATCCTGTCCGCGATGTGAATTTGAACCATATGGCGGATATTCGCTCTGATGTGACGGCTATCACCAGCTATGATCCGGAGACAGGGGAGTTGACAGGGGCCTGGACGGGACACAAGGTATTTAAGAAAGACGCCCTTGCCAATCTCTCTTTTAATAAAGAAGAGATGCCAGAGCTGGGGGAGATTGTCATATCAAGACCTCATGTGGAGAGCCTTCTGTTAAACGAGTATCCCTGGGTGGTGTCAATTTCCACCAGAATCAGGCAGGCAGACGGAACGGAACAGATCGTGGTACTGGATTCCAGATTTTCTCAGATTGCCAGCTACGTCGATACGGTTGGCGTCGGAAGCCACGGTTACTGTTTCATCATGGATCAGGACGGCACGATCATCTACCATCCCCAGCAGCAGCTGATCTTCGCCGGTCTGAAGGAGGAGAATACACAGAACATGACGGCCCACTCAGACGGAAGCTATGAAGAGAATAGTCTGATTTATACAATCCGCACCAGGAAAGGAAGCAGCTGGCGGATTGTGGCGGTCAGCTTTGTGGACGAACTGATTGAGGGCAGGCTGAAGGACTGTCTGATTCTTCTGGCAGGGCTGCTGCTGATTGTGCTGGCTGCGACGATTGTCAGCAGCGTCGTGCTGTCCAGGTATATTTCCAGACCGATTCACAGCCTGAACAAGGCAATGGGAGAGTTTGAGGCGAATGCGGAGGGCTTTTCCTATGAGCCGGTATATGGAAGCCTGGAGGTCACGTCCCTCTCCAACGCGTTCGGGCATCTGGTTATCAGAATCCAGGAGCTGATGAACCAGGTGAGAAATGAGGAGATTGTGCTGAGAAAGACAGAGCTTCGGGCTCTGCAGGCTCAGATTAACCCCCATTTCCTGTATAATACGCTGGATTCTATCGCATGGATGTGCGAGGAGGGAAGGACCAAGGACGCGGTGGAGATGGTAAACGCCCTGGCCAGACTGTTTCGGATCAGCATCAGCAAGGGACACGAGCTGATTCCGGTGGAGAAGGAGGTGGAGCACGCCAAGAGCTACCTCCAGATTCAGAAATTCCGCTACAAGAACCAGTTTCAGTACAGCTTTGATGTGCAGGAGAGCTGCCTTCACTATTACTGCAACAAGATTACACTTCAGCCTATTATTGAAAATGCGATTTATCATGGCCTGAACAGGATGATTGACGAAGGGTTTATTGAGATTAAAATTTTCGAGGACGGCGGCGATGTAGTATTTACTGTGGAGGACAATGGAGTCGGTATGACCAAGGAGCAGTGCGAGAGCATTCTCCACAAAGAAGTAAAGGGACAGACTGGCGGAATCGGTATTAAAAATGTAAATGACAGGGTGAAAATTTACTTTGGAGAACAGTACGGAATGAAGATAGAAAGTGAGCTGGATGAGGGAACGAAGGTTTCTATCCGCATGCCAAAGCTGGAGGAGGACTCATATGAAGCACGCTAGGAAAAGGAAAACTGTCTTTCTTCTCCTGCTTGCTGTGACCGCGGCTCTTTTGGGCGGAGCCGCCGCCATGCAGCGCTGCGGACAGGAGAGATACCAGGTTGCAATGATTGTAAAATCGACAGAATCAGCCTTTTTTAAATCTGTTTTTTCTGGAGCCGGTGCTGCTGCGACAGAATATAATATTGCCCTGACAATAGCAGGCGCCCAGTCAGAGGAGGATTATGAAGGCCAGAATGAGATAATACGGAATGCTGTGGAGAAAGGGGCAGATGCCCTGGTTATTTCAGCTGTAGACTATGAAAAGAATGCAGAGGCAGTAGACTGGGCTGCACAGAGGGGGATTCCTTCTGTAATTATTGACAGTGATGTGAACAGCAGCACGGTGAAAATTCGGATTGGCACGGACAACAAGGAAGCGGGGCGGATGGCAGCCAGGGCGGTTCTGGATGAGATGAAAGGAGAGCTGTGCATCGGCATTGTGAATTTTGACAAGCATACGGCCAATGGACAGGAGAGAGAACGTGGATTTAGGGAAGAGGCAGAAAAAGACAGCCGGGTTAAGGAGATTGTGACGATTAACGTGGCTTCTACTACAGAGGAGGCCAGAGCAGCGGCCAGGGAACTGATTCTGACTCATCCGGAGATCAATGTGATTGCTACGTTTAATGAGTGGACCAGTCTGGGGGTAGGCTGGGCTATCAGGGATCTGGAAAAAAAGGATGAGATATTTGTCGCTGCCTTTGACAGCAACGCTGTATCAGTTGGAATGCTGGAGACAGGTGAGGTAGATGCCCTGATTGTCCAGAACCCCTATGCCATGGGCTATTTGGGAGTGGAGAAGGCCTGGGAAATTTTGACAGGCCGCAAGGGAAAGGAAAAACAGATTGATACAGATACGACAACTGTAACAAGGGAAAATATGTTTCTGGAAGAATATCAGAAAATTTTATTCCTGTTCGACTGACAGGCTGCAAAGTGTTTGGCGAAGTATACAAGAAAAGGTGGGAAAATCAACAGGAGAATTGAAATTTGTACAAGTTTTGTTGATTATTCTATGTACTTTTGTTGAAAAAAACTCTATAATCACTTATGAAAGATATGTGGAATACACATACAAATAAAGTTTAATTACAAAATGGGAGGATGATGTAATTATGAAGAAAAGATTTCTTGCACTCACTATGGCGTCTTTAATGGCATTCAGCATGGTAGGATGCTCCGGCGGCAACAAAGAGGCTGCTGACACAACTGCAGCAAACGGCGAGACACAGGCAGCTGGTGAAGAGACAGCTAAAAAGTCTGATTTAAATGTAGGTGTATTCTACTACACATACAGCGATACATATATCACAAGCGTTCGTACAGCTCTTGACGCAGCTCTTACAGAGGCTGGTGTTAATTTCCAGGACTTTGATGGAAACAGCAACCAGACAACACAGAATGAGCAGATCGATACAGCTATCGCTCAGGGTGTTAATCTCTTAATTGTAAACATTGTTACATCCGGTTCTGTAGACGCTTCCCAGGCTATCGTAGATAAGGCTAAGGCAGCTGATATCCCGGTTATCTTCTTCAACCGTGCAGTTGAGACTGACGAGGATGAGGGCAAGGTACTTGGAAGCTATGAGAAGTGTGCATTCGTAGGAACAGATGCTCCTGAGGCTGGACATATGCAGGGACAGTTAATCGGTAAATACCTGATTGAGAACTACGACACAGTTGACTTAAACGGCGACGGAAAGATCAGCTACGCTATGTTCATGGGACAGCTTGGAAACGTAGAGGCTATCTACCGTACACAGTTCGGCGTAGAGGATGCAAACAAGGTTCTTGAGGAGGCTGGAAAGCCGGCTCTGGAGTACTTCGACCCGTCCAATACTGACTGCTACCAGGTAGACCAGGATGGAAACTGGAGTGCTACAGCAGCTAACAACTACATGGTAACAAACCTGGCTCAGTACAATGAGGCTAACGGCAACATGATCGAGCTGGTTATCTGCAATAACGACGGTATGGCAGAGGGTGCTATCTCCGCTCTGAACGATAAGGGATACAACCTTGGAACAGCAGACAGCAAGACAATTCCGGTATTCGGCGTTGACGCTACAGATGCTGCTAAGCAGTACATTGCAGACGGCAAGATGACAGGTACTATCAAGCAGGATGCAGAGGGTATGGCAGACGGTATCGCTTACCTGGTAAACAACGTAGCAGAGGGTAAGGAAGTTATGGCTGATACAGACGACTTCAACAAGTCTGAGACAGTAACTAACAAGATTTACATTCCATACGCTACATACACAGGCGAGGAAGGTGCAGCAGCTGAGGAGACAGAAGCAGCTGAGGAAGCAGCAGAAGAGTCCACAGAGGCAGCTGAGGAGACAACAGCAGCTGAGACAGAGGCTGAGTAATTTGTAAATTTGAATAAAGTGAAAGCGGCTGTCGGCTGGCGGCAGCCGCTTTCCTTGTGCTTAAAATGTAAGCAGGGGAAGCATAGGGCAGTGAAGGCTGCTCCGGCAGGCTGCAAGGTCTGCAAAAAACGAAGTGATCGGAAAAAGGGGAAGAGAATCTGCAGATGATAATATGCTGCGGTGTTTCACCTGGATTGGTACGGAATTTGACCGGGCACATTCCAGGAAATGAAAGGAGGAAATGAGTTATGGGACAGGAAGTTTTACTCGAGATGAAAAACATCACTAAAGAGTTTCCTGGCGTTAAAGCTCTCAATCAAGTTTCTCTGACTGTCAAAAAAGGAACAGTACACGCTCTGATGGGTGAAAACGGAGCAGGTAAATCTACACTGATGAAATGCCTCTTCGGTATGTACAGCAAAGACGGCGGTCAGATTTTCCTGGAAGGAAAAGAAGTAAATTTCAAAAATTCCAAGGAGGCCCTGGAAAACGGTGTTGCCATGGTACACCAAGAGTTAAACCAGGCGTTAAAGAGAAATGTTATGGATAATATCTGGCTGGGACGTTATCCAAAAGTCGGCGGAGTCATGATCGATGAAAAGAAGATGTACGAAGACACAAAGGAAGTCTTCCAGGAGCTTGGCATTGATGTAGATCCGAGACGTATTATGAGTACCATGCCTGTTTCACAGAGACAGATGGCGGAGATTGCCAAGGCAGTTTCCTTTAATTCTAAGATCATTGTATTTGACGAGCCTACGTCTTCTCTTAATGAGCAGGAAGTAGAGCACTTATTCAAGATTATTAACATGCTCCGTGACAAGGGCTGCGGAATCATCTATATCTCCCATAAGATGGCAGAGATTCTGCGGATTGCCGATGAAGTTACGGTTATGCGTGACGGCACATGGATTGCCACAAAACCGGCGAAAGATCTGACGACAGAAGAGATTATTAAGCTGATGGTTGGACGTGAGCTGAGCAATCAGTTCCCGCCAAAGACAAATAAGCCAGGAGAGGTTGCCCTGGAGGTAGAGGGACTGACAGCCCAGTACTCCCTTTTAAAGGATGTATCCTTTAAGGTGAGGAGAGGCGAAATCGTAGGTCTGGCAGGTCTGGATGGCAGCGGCCGTACAGAAACGCTGGAAAATATTTTCGGTATTGCAACGAGAAAGTCAGGAACCATTAAATTAGACGGAAAGCAGGTATTGAACCGAAATGCCAGAGAATCCATTAAGAATGGCTTTGCCATGCTGACAGAAGAGCGCCGCGCAACCGGTATCTTCGGAATTCTGAACATCAGGGAAAATACCGTTATATCAAGCCTTAAAAAGCATAGAAAGGGTATTGCCTTAAGTGAGAAGTCCATGCGGGCTGACACAGGCTGGTCCATTAAGGCAATGCGGACCAAAACGCCTACACAGGAGACGAAAATCAGAAGCCTTTCCGGCGGTAACCAGCAGAAGGTTATTCTGGGAAGATGGCTTTTAACAGAGCCTGAAGTTCTGCTTTTGGACGAGCCGACACGGGGCATCGATGTAGGTGCAAAGTATGAAATCTACCAGTTAATCATCGACCTTGCAAACAAGGGCAAGATTGTTATGATGGTATCCTCAGAGATGCCTGAACTTCTCGGTGTGTGCGACAGAATTCTTGTTATGTCCGGCGGACGTCTGGCAGGCGAGGTTGACGCAAAGAATACCACACAGGAAGAGATTATGACACTTGCTGCAAAATACGTGTAGAGGAGGTTTTGGTCAGATGAGAATGATTGAAAATTATAAAGCAAAAGTAGATAACTATAAGTCTCTTGACGCAAAGGATAAAAAGTTATTCTGGAAAGAAGCCGCAATTAATAATGCGCTTTATGTACTGTTACTTATCGCAATTATTTATACATTTATGCAGAACTCCAGGTTCCTGGCTCCTGCATCTATCGTAAATATTATCAGCCTTTCCGCGGCGAACCTTCCTATCGCTTGCGGTATTGCAGGATGTATTGTACTGACAGGTACAGACCTTTCTGCCGGACGAGTAGTAGGTTTGACAGCATGTATTTCTGCATCTCTGCTTCAGTCTTTAGATTATGCCACTAAGATGTTCCCAGGCATGCCGCCGCTTCCGATTCCGGTTGTTATTCTGGTAGTGCTTGCAGTGGGCGGCGTTGTTGGATATGTAAATGGTTTCTTCGTTGCTAAATTCCAGCTCCACCCATTCATCGTAACCCTGGCAACTCAGCTGATTGTTTATGGTCTGCTGTTAATGTACATCATGATCAACGGCAATAACGGACAGCCTCTGTCTGGTCTTGATGATTCCTTCAAGACCTTCGTTACAGGCAGCATCTTAAAGATTGGCGGCGTTGCGATTCCGAACTACGTATGGTACGGCATGATTGTAGTGGCCATCATGTGGTTCATCTGGAATAAGACTACATTTGGTAAAAACATGTTTGCAGTTGGTTCCAACCCGGAGGCAGCTAACGTATCTGGTGTAAACGTAATGAGAACCACAATTCTGGTACACACACTGGCAGGTATGATGTACGGTGTGACAGGCTTTATTGAGTCTGCACGTATCGGTTCCAATCAGGCTAATACAGGTCTGAACTACGAGTGTGACGCTATCGCAGCCTGCGTTATCGGCGGCGTATCCTTCGTAGGTGGTACTGGTAAGATCAGCGGCGTTGTTATGGGTGTATTCTTACTCAGAATCATCTTCGTTGCCCTGAACTTCCTCTCTATCAATATGAACATGCAGTATGTGATTAAGGGTCTTATTATCCTGGTTGCCTGCGCTATCGATATGAGAAAGTATCTGGTAAGAAAGTAATGAATCTGCGGGGAGTATAGGCTTCCGGCAGAAGGGGATTCACAGGAAGCAGAGATGCTTAGGGGAATCCCCTTTCTTTATTTTATAGGAAACTGCATTTGATGAATTCTTTTTTATAGGGCAGTATGGAGGAAAAAGAGATGGAAGAACAGGATAAAAAACAGCTGGAAACAGAAAGAGAAGAAGATAAGGAGCAGGAAAATCCCATGATCCGAAAAAGACTGTTCGGGCGGGGAATTTATGGAAGCAAGGATGTTCCCATACGCCTGCTGGACGGGCTGATTGCTTTTTTGATGATTGCAATTGTGGGAATGATTGCCTATTTTGCCTTTCATGGCGGCTATACCGTTACGTTCGATTCACAGGGAGGAACAGAGGTAAAATCCCAGAAGCTGAAGTATGGTGATACAGTGGCAGAGCCGGAAGATCCAGTCAGACAGGGGTATGAATTTGCCGGCTGGTACACAGAGAGCGGAGCGCTTGAGTGGTATTTTCCAGAAGCCTCAGTGGAAGGTGATATCACCCTGTATGCTCACTGGATTCCAGCCAAAATTACAGTAAAATTTGAACTGGATGGAGGCAACATAGGAGGAGAGGAAGAAGCTGCACCAGTGCAGGTTACTTTTGAAGATGCTTATGGAAAACTCCCTGTCCCTGAAAAGGAGGGATACCAGTTTGCCGGCTGGAGCTATAGCGGACAGATGATAGAAAGCAGTACGATTGTGACAACGAACGGGGAGCACGTGCTGACTGCTGTGTGGGAATAACGGGAATGAAAGATACAGGAATATCAGTTGACTTTTGCAGTTAAACTGTTTAAAATAGTATACTGTACAAGTAATTTTATATGTTTAAACCAGAAAAACTGTGACGGAGACAGTAAGGCTTTACGGAAAGGCAAAGCGAGGCAGGGAGGGTGAGAGCCTGCTGCGAGTAGGGAAGCACTGAATATCACTCCTGAGTTGCAGGCTGAACGGGATGCCTTTTCGTCATGGGCTTCCTTATTAAGCTGAGCCGGTGTCCGCCGTTAGAGGGAGCGCATATGAAGTATGCAGTAACAGGTGGTAAAACGAAGTGATTGACAGCCTTCGTCCTTTTACGGGACGGAGGCTTTTTACGCTTTCTGCATACACAAAAATTCACCAGACAGGAGGAAAAAAACATGTACGACAAGGTCTCTACTGACATGAATTTTGTGGAGAGAGAAAAAAAGACAGAGAAATTCTGGGCTGACAATCAGATTTTTGAGAAGAGTATTGAAAGCCGGAAACAGGGCCCGACCTATACTTTTTACGACGGTCCGCCTACCGCTAACGGAAAGCCACATATCGGCCACGTTTTAACACGCGTTATCAAGGATATGATTCCAAGATACCGCACAATGAAGGGATATATGGTTCCGAGAAAGGCCGGCTGGGATACCCACGGACTTCCAGTAGAGCTGGAAGTAGAGAAAATGCTGGGTCTGGACGGCAAAGAGCAGATCGAGCAGTACGGCCTGGATCCTTTTATCGGCCACTGCAAGGAGAGCGTGTGGAAATACAAGGGCATGTGGGAGGATTTCTCTGCCACTGTCGGTTTCTGGGCTGATATGGATCACCCATACGTTACCTACCACAATGACTTTATTGAGTCAGAATGGTGGGCTCTGAAGCAGATCTGGGAAAAGGGACTGCTCTACAAGGGCTTTAAGATTGTGCCTTACTGCCCGCGCTGCGGAACGCCGCTGTCCAGCCACGAGGTGGCTCAGGGCTACAAGGACGTAAAGGAGCGCTCTGCTATCGCCAAGTTCAAAGTAAAAGGCGAGGACGCTTATATTCTGGCATGGACCACAACTCCGTGGACACTGCCTTCCAACGTGGCTCTCTGTGTGCACCCGGATGAGACCTATGTGAAGGTTCAGATGAAAGAGGACGGCACGGTATATTACATGGCTGAGGCTCTCTGCAATACAGTTCTCGGAGAGGGAAGCTACGAGGTGAAGGAATCCTTCGTCGGAAAGGATTTAGAGTACAAGGAGTATGAGCCGTTATTTGACTGTGCAGGCGAGATTTGTGCAAAGCAGCGCAAGAAGGCATACTTTGTAGTATGCGATACCTACGTTACTCTGACAGACGGTACGGGAGTGGTTCACATTGCGCCTGCTTTCGGTGAGGATGACAGTAAGGTGGGAAGAAAGTATGATCTTCCGTTTGTACAGCTGGTAGACGCAAAGGGAGAGATGACGAAGGAGACTCCGTGGCCGGGTACCTTCTGCAAAAAGGCAGATCCGCTTGTTCTCAAGGATCTGGACGAGAGAGGCCTCTTATTCTCCGCTCCGAACTTTGAGCACAGCTATCCTCACTGCTGGAGATGCGATACTCCTCTGATCTACTATGCGAGAGAATCCTGGTTTATTAAGATGACAGCGGTAAAGGACGACCTGATCCGCAACAACAACACCATCAACTGGATTCCGGAGAGCATTGGAAAGGGACGTTTCGGCGACTGGCTGGAGAACGTACAGGACTGGGGTGTTTCCAGAAACCGCTACTGGGGAACTCCTCTCAATATCTGGGAGTGCGAGTGCGGCTGCCAGCATTCCATCGGAAGCATCGAGGAGTTAAAGAGCATGTCTGACAACTGCCCGGAGGATATCGAGCTGCACCGTCCATTTATCGACGCAGTGACTATCAAGTGTCCGAAGTGCGGCAGGGAGATGCACCGTGTTCCGGAGGTAATCGACTGCTGGTTCGACTCAGGTTCCATGCCGTTTGCACAGCATCACTATCCATTTGAGAATCAGGATCTGTTTGAGCAGCAGTTCCCGGCAGACTTTATCTCCGAGGCTGTGGATCAGACGAGAGGATGGTTCTACTCCCTCCTGGCAATTTCAACCCTGCTCTTTAACAAGGCTCCGTATAAGAACGTTATCGTGCTGGGCCATGTGCAGGATGAGAACGGTCAGAAGATGAGCAAGTCCAAGGGAAATGCAGTAGATCCGTTTGAGGCTCTCTCTACCTACGGCGCAGACGCCATCCGCTGGTATTTCTACATCAACAGCGCTCCATGGCTTCCGAACCGTTTCCACGGCAAGGCTGTTATGGAGGGACAGAGAAAGTTCATGGGAACGCTCTGGAATACCTATGCGTTCTTCGTGCTCTATGCAAACATTGACCAGTTCGACGCAACGAAATACAGCTTAGAGTATGACAAACTGCCGGTTATGGATAAATGGCTGCTGTCCAAGTTAAATACTCTGGTAAAAGAGGTGGACGACAATCTTGGAAACTACAGGATTCCAGAGGCTGCAAGAGCTCTTCAGGACTTTGTGGACGACATGAGCAACTGGTATGTAAGAAGAAGCCGCGAGCGTTTCTGGGCTAAGGGCATGGAGCAGGATAAGATCAATGCGTACATGACGCTTTACACAGCTCTTGTGACAGTTTCCAAGACGGCTGCTCCGATGATTCCGTTCATGTGCGAGGACATCTACCAGAACCTGGTGAGAAATATTGATAAGACAGCTCCAGAGAGCGTTCATCTGTGCAGCTTCCCGGAGGTTCAGGAAAGCTTTATCGACAAGGAACTGGAAGCGTACATGGACGAGGTCTTAAAAGTGGTAGTATTCGGCCGCGCTGCCAGAAATACAGCGAATATCAAGAACCGCCAGCCAATTGGAAAGATGTTCGTGAAGGCAGAGAGAAGTCTTCCAGAGTTCTACCAGGAGATCATCGAGGACGAGTTAAATGTAAAGAGCGTGGAATTTACAGACGATGTGAGAGCCTTTACTTCCTATACCTTTAAGCCGCAGCTGCGCACCGTAGGACCGAAGTACGGAAAGCAGCTGGGAAATATTAAGAAGGCTCTGGCTGAAATTGATGGAAATGCAGCAATGGATACCTTAAAGGAAAAGGGAGCCTTAACCTTTGACTTTAATGGCGAGGAGGTCGTTCTCACAGAGGAGGATCTTCTGATTGACGCGGCTCAGGTAGAGGGCTACGTCTCTGAGGGAGACAATACAGTGATGGTTGTCCTGGATACGAACCTGACTCCGGAACTCCTGGAGGAAGGCTTTGTGAGAGAGCTGATCAGCAAGATCCAGACCATGAGAAAGGAAGCCGGCTTCGAGGTGATGAACCACATTCGTGTGTTTGCAGAGGGAAATGAGAAGATTTCCGCTATCTTTGCAGCCCACGGCGAGGAGATCAGGAGCGAGGTTCTGGCAGACGAGATTGTGACTGGCCAGACAGGCGGATACTCCAAGGAGTGGAGCATTAACGGGGAAAAGGTAGTGCTCGGCGTTGAAAAAACAGCGTAGCGAAAGCGGAAGGAAGCTGACGGGCGGGGCGAACAGTCCCGCCCTGGCCGAAAAGCGAAAAACGCTTGTTAGGAGGATGGGGAATGCAGACCTTTGATAAGGAAACATTGAAAGAAAGCATTATCGACAATATGAAGAACCTGTACCGGAAAACCATTGACGAGGCCACGCCTCAGCAGGTTTACCAGGCAGTTGCCTATGCGGTGAAGGACGTAATTATTGACCAGTGGATTGCAACGCATAAGGCCTACGACGAAAACGACGCGAAAATCGTATACTATCTGTCCATGGAATTTCTGATGGGACGGGCGCTGGGAAACAATATGATCAATATTGGAGCGCAGAAGGAGATCAGGGAGGTTCTGGCAGAGCTGGGCTTTGACTTAAATACCATCGAGGATCAGGAGCCGGATCCAGCTCTTGGAAACGGAGGCCTGGGAAGACTGGCCGCCTGCTTTTTAGACTCTCTGGCTACCCTGGGCTATCCGGCATATGGCTGCGGAATCCGCTACCACTATGGTATGTTCAAGCAGAAGATCGAGAACGGCTATCAGATCGAGGTTCCGGACGAGTGGCTGAAAAACGGTTATCCCTTTGAGCTGCGCCGGGCAGAGTACGCTACAGAGGTAAAGTTCGGCGGCTATGTAAAGACCGTCTGGGAGAATGGAAGAAACAAATTCATTCAGGAGGGATACCGCTCCGTTATGGCGATTCCCTATGATATGCCGATTGTCGGCTATGGCAACAACATGGTTAATACTCTCCGCATCTGGGACGCGCAGCCGTTAAACTCTTTCAGCCTCCAGGCTTTTGACAAGGGAGACTATCAGAAAGCAGTGGAGGAGGAGAATCTGGCCAAGAACCTGGTGGAGGTTCTCTATCCGAACGATAACCATTATTCCGGCAAGGAACTCCGCTTAAAACAGCAGTATTTCTTTATCTCTGCCAGCGTACAGCGGGCTGTGGCCAAATATAAGGAGACACACAGCGATATCCATAAGCTGCCGGAGAAGGTGATTTTCCAGTTAAACGATACCCATCCTACGGTGGCTATCGCAGAGCTTATGAGAATTCTCCTGGATGTGGAAGGCTTAGAGTGGGATGAGGCGTGGGATATCACAACCAAGTGCTGCGCTTACACGAACCATACCATCATGTCCGAGGCCCTGGAGAAATGGCCCATTGAGCTGTTTTCACGTCTTCTTCCCCGCATCTACCAGATCGTGGAGGAGATTAACCGCCGCTTCTTAATCGAGGTGGAGAGACGTTATCCCGGCAATTACGAGAAGGTAAAGAAGATGGCTATCATCTTTGACGGCCAGGTAAAGATGGCCCATCTGGCGATTGTGGCCGGCTTCTCCGTCAACGGCGTGGCAAGACTCCACACAGAGATCTTAAAAAATCAGGAGCTGCGGGATTTCTACGAGATGATGCCGGAGAAGTTCAACAACAAGACAAACGGCATTACCCAGAGACGTTTCCTGCTTCACGGAAATCCGGAGCTGGCCGCCTGGGTGACAGATAAGATTGGAAGCGAGTGGATCACAGACCTGTCTAAGATTGGAAAGCTGAAAATCTACGCGGACGATAAGAAATGCCAGCAGGAGTTTATGAACATCAAGTATCATAATAAGCTGCGCCTGGCAAAGTATATCAAGGAGCACAATGGAATCGACGTGGATCCGCGATCCATCTTCGACGTCCAGGTGAAAAGGCTTCACGAGTACAAGAGACAGCTGTTAAATATCCTTCATATTATGTATCTGTACAACCAGCTGAAGGACAATCCGAACATGGAGATGGTTCCGAGAACCTTTATCTTCGGAGCCAAGGCGGCGGCAGGCTATCAGATTGCCAAGAAGACCATCAAGCTGATTAACTCTGTTGCCAATGTGATCAACAACGACCGCTCCATCAATGGAAAAATCAAGGTTGTGTTTATCGAGGATTACCGCGTCTCCAACGCAGAGCTGATTTTTGCCGCGGCTGACGTCAGCGAGCAGATTTCTACTGCCAGCAAGGAGGCCTCCGGCACAGGAAATATGAAATTCATGTTAAACGGCGCGCTGACGCTGGGCACCATGGACGGAGCCAATGTGGAGATCGTGGAGGAGGTAGGACAGGAGAACGCCTTTATCTTCGGACTTTCCTCTGACGAGGTAATCAACTACGAGAACAACGGCGGCTACAATCCAGTGGAGATTTTCAACACGGATCAGGAGATCCGAAGAGTGCTGATGCAGTTAATCAACGGCTATTTTGCTCCGGAGAATCCAGAGCTGTTCAGAGATATCTATAACTCTCTCTTAAACACGAAAAACAGCTCAAAGGCCGACACATACTTTATTCTGAAGGATTTCCGCTCCTATGCAGAGGCTCAGAAGAGAGTGGAGGAGGCCTACAAGAACGAGGACTGGTGGGCAAGAGCGGCTCTCTTAAATACAGCCAGCGCAGGCAAATTCTCCTCTGACAGAACCATTGAGGAGTATGTAAAGGATATCTGGCATCTGGAAAAGATCCAGGTAGAAATATAGAAGATGTTTTAACAATATAAAAAGAAGGAACTATTTTACTTTAATGAAAAAGCAGAATAGTTCCTTTTTTGTTTCAAGAATAAAGCCTTTTCTGCAGTCATAAATTCTGAAGCCTTCACATAGACTGTTAGAGGCATAAATGGCAATGAATCAATAAAGGAGTGATGTCTCATGAAGCGGACGGCGGCCCTGTGTATAAGTCTTTTATTATTTCCCTATCTGTTTACCCTGGCATGGACAGGCAGGGCGGAGGGAATGATTCAAATGGAAAGCAGCGCCGCAGAGCAGAGGATGGTAATCCTGGATCGGGGAGGAAACGCCTATCCGGTTCCTGTGGAAGATTACATTATAGGAATGGCGGCTATGCAGATTCCGGCTGATTATGAGAAGGAGACGATAAAGGCTCAGATGATCATTGCCAGGACGTATCTTTACAGCCTGATGGGGGAGGAGAGCTCCATTCCGGAGTCTGCCATTGACGCGGATATTATGACAGAGAAGGAAATGCGAAAGACATGGGGGAAAGAAAGTTTTCTGGACTGCTGCCAGACCTTTGCCGATGCGGCCAGGGAGACGCGGGGAACCGTTGCCGCCTTTAAGGGAACAGCGATTGCCCCGCTGTTTCACAGAATCAGTGCGGGGAAAACAAGAAAGGGGGACGCCCTGCATCCCTACCTGGCTTCTGCTGACTGCGGAAAGGATGTGGAGGCAGAGGGGTATTTGACGTCTGTGATCTTTACGCCGGAGGAATTTTGCCGGCGTCTGAACGAGATGGATCATTCGCTGCAGCTTACGCCCAAGGAAGCCTATCAAAGCCTTCAGATTGTGGAACGGGATGAAGCGGGATATGTGATCCAGATGAAGGTGGGAGAAAGAATTTACACAGGAGAGGAAATTCAGTATGCGCTGGGGCTGAAATCAGCGGCTTTTTCCTTTGAGGAGATGGGGGAAAACATCCGCTGCCTTGTCCGTGGAGAAGGACATGGCTATGGTTTTGATCAATGGGGAGCCAATGAGAAGGCAAAAGAGGGGGCTGCGGCGGAGGAACTGCTGAAATATTATTATAAAAATATTGAACTGATTTCTGAATAAGCTGCCTCGGTTTGGTAAGAATATTACCGAGGTGATAAGCGTGAAAGAGAAAATGAACCAGTTGTTCAAGGATAAAATTCTCCTTGGAATGATGGTGCTAGGCCTGCTGACTATAGTTGCCGCAGCAGGCGCAGTCAGATTCAGACAGGGAAACGACAGGGTGGAGGAAAATCCATATCTGGAGGTTCCGGAGACAGGCGGATATATCGTAGAACAGAATCCGCATACAGAGGAGAAAACAGGAAAACAGGATGCAGAAGAGCAGAAAGAGGACATTAAGGTGGCGGGAAGCTCCGACGCCGAGTACTCCAGGGAGGACCGCCCCGATCCGAAGGATTTGGAGGGAGATGGGAAGGAAGACAGAGAAGCCGCGTCCAGGACAGGAGCGAAAGCTCTGGCTCTCGATTTCAAGGAGGCAGATAAGCTGGCCTGGCCTGTAACAGGAAATATTCTCCTGGATTACAGCATGGACGCGACCATCTATTTTCCCACGCTGGATCAGTATAAATGCAATCCGGCGCTTATTATTCAGAGCGACGTAAGCAGTCCTGTCCAGGCCCCGGCCAACGCAAGAGTCACGGAATGCGGGGCCAACGAGGAGATAGGCAATTACGTGGTCATGGATCTGGGAAATGAGTACACAGCCGTCTGCGGACAGCTGAAGGATGTAAAAGCCCTGGAAGGAGAGTACCTCTGCAAAGGAGATATTATCGGCTATGTGGCTGAGCCTACAAAATATTATGCCACAGAGGGAAACAACGTATTCTTTGAGCTAAAGCAGGGAGGACAGCCCGTAGACGCCCTGGACTACCTGGAATAGCAGAGGAAGAATAAAAGAAGAGGCTTTCAGAGGATTTTCTGATGGAGCAGAGGGAGAAGGTTTCAGCGCCTTAGATGGAGCGCAAAACTTCTCCCTCTCTCTTGTTTTATCCTTTTTTTACTATCCTTTTCTTACGGCGTTATCGTAAAACCGGAAATAATCCGGGCGGTGGCGAGACTGGGTGTACTCAAACAGAACGCCGCTGCTGTTGAAGGTCTGGCTGCTGACCACAGCGACGCAGTTGTAATCCAAAGCGTTCATTTTCAGATATTTCTCGTCAATTTCCGTCATTTTTTCTACCGTCATTACGCGTTTGCTGTTTACAATCGTCATGCGCAGCGTTTCTTCCAGATATTGATAAATCGATTGTTCCGCGATTTCCCTGGTCAGGCCGGGGGCCGCCTCCTTCAGAAAATAGTTGTGGTTGAGAATCAGCGGAATACCGTCTAAATAGTGGAGCCGCTGGATGTAGTAAACGTCAGACCCCGCCGGAAATCCCATAGCGCGGGACTGTTTTTCATTCACAGTCAATTCAGCAAAAAGAAGAACCTCTGTGAGCGGTGTGTGGCCGTTTCGCGCCGCAGATTCCCGGAAGCTCTCGATTTCACCGATAGTAAAGGAGGTCTGTTCCGCCGGCTGGTAGATGTTGCGCACGCCCTTGCCCTGCAAGGTCTGTACATAGCCGTCAGTGACCAGAAGGCCCACAGCGCGGCGGAGCGTGTTGCGGGAGCAGCCGTAGATCTGCACCAGAGTATGTTCCGGAGGCAGAAACTCCTGGTAGGCAAAGGTGTTCGTCTCAATTTTCTCTTTCAAGTCCCTGTAAATATTTTCATATCTTGCTTTTGGCATACGGTTACCTCCATTACAGTTTATTATAGGAAGCTGCCGGGAGAAAGTCAACCGCTTGTTTAAACAAATATCGGGAAGGAGGGTTGACATGTTCAAACAAGTTTTGTTACTGTGGAGGAATAAGAGATGGGAAAATATGCAGAGGACGCCCGCCAGCTGCTGCGCCTGGTGGGAGGAAAGGAGAACATCGCGGCAGTTTCACATTGTATGACGAGAATGCGTTTTGCGCTGGCAGATCCGGAGAAAGCCGATGTGAAAGCCATAGAGGCGCTGAAATCGGTCAAAGGAAGCTTTACGCAGTCTGGACAGTTTCAGGTGATTATCGGAAACACGGTCGCTGACTTTTACAACGAATTTGTCAAAACGGCTGGATTGAGGGGGTATCCAAAGACGCGGTCAAGAACGTGGCAAAGAAGAACCAGAATCTCCTGCAGAGATTCATTGCGGCGATGGCGGAGATTTTCGCGCCGCTGCTCTCGGCTATCATTACAGGCGGCCTGATTCTGGGCTTCCGCAATTGTATCGACAGTCTGTATCTCTTTGAGAACGGGACAAAGACGCTCTGTGATTTAAGCCAGTTCTGGGCAGGGATTGACAGCTTTCTCTGGCTGATAGGGGAGGCCATTTTCCACATGCTCCCCGTAGGCATCTGCTGGTCTGTGACAAAGAAGATGGGAACGACTCAGATGCTTGGCATTGTGCTGGGACTGACGCTGGTATCAGGACAGCTTTTAAACGCCTATGCAGTAGCCGGAACGGCGGCGGCCGATATTCCTAAATGGAATTTCGGAGCTTTTCAGATTAACATGATCGGTTATCAGGGGCAGGTGCTTCCTGCAATTTTAGCGGCGTTTACTCTGGTTTATCTGGAAAAATTTTTCAGGAAAATTACGCCTCAGGTGGTTTCCATGATCGTCGTTCCGTTTTTCAGCCTGCTTTTATCTGTTATGGCCGCTCACTTTGTGCTGGGCTCCATTGGCTGGAAGGTTGGCGAGGCCGTTTCCACCCTCGTATTTTCCGGAATTACAGGAAGCTTTAAGATTGTATTTGCCGCTGTGTTCGGCGTTTCCTACGCGCCTCTTGTGATTACGGGGCTTCATCATATGTCCAACGCCATCGACCTGCAGCTGATTGCAGATTACGGCGGAACCATGCTGTGGCCTGCGTGGCCATGGGAGTGACTGCAAACGCCATCGGCGTAGGAGGCATTCCAGGGATTCTGTCCATTCAGCCGCCCTATATGGCGTCCTTTGCAGTCTGCATGGCAATTGCAGCGGCAGCGCCCTTCCTTCTGACGGTGGCTGCAGGAAAAAGAACGATGGGGAAACCGCAGGCGGAGCAGAAGGAGGAAAGTGCAGAGGTTTCCGGAGAAGAAAACGCGCCTGCAAAAGCGGAAAGCTCCAGGCCGGATCCAGAGGAAACAGAAGAGAAAAAGGGCATCTTCACTGCATTTTTATCTGGGAAAGCGATTTCCTTAGAAGAAGTGGGAGACGGAGTGTTCTCATCAGGAATGATGGGAGAAGGCATGGCGATTCTTCCGGATAGCGATATTTTGTGCTCCCCTGTAGACGTGGAGATTGCCGTGTTAATGCAGGATTCCCGCCATGCCTGCGGCCTGCGCCTTTCAAACGGCATGGAACTTGTGCTTCACATTGGTATCGACACCGTCAGCATGAACGGAGACGGTTTCGAATATCTGGTAAAAGAAGGGCAGAAGGTCGGCGCAGGAACTCCGCTGATCAAATTTGACAGAGCGAAGATTAAGGCTGCCGGCCATCCTGACGTGACGATCTGCGTAATTCCTAATAAGGGAAGCGCGGCAGAAATCCAGTTCCATACAGGAATGGATGTAAAGGCGAATGAGACAGTTGTGGCAGAATTCCGGTAAATGATGAAAAAATGGAACATAACAAAAAAGATAAAAGGATAAGAGAAGGACAGGAGACAGACATGGCAGATTACAGAAAGATCAATCCAGACTTTGGAACCATGGAGGATTTAGAACTCTTAATTAAAGAAAGCCAGAAGCGCGGTATGGGGCTTATGCTTGATATGGTGTTTAACCATACTTCCACAGAACACGAATGGTTTCAGAAGGCCCTGGCAGGAGATAAGAAATATCAGAATTACTATCTGTTCAGGGACGGAAGCGAGGATTAGCCGCCTACGAACTGGCAGTCGAAATTCGGCGGCTCTGCATGGGAGTATGTGCCTCATCTGAAACAATGGTATCTCCATTTATATGATGTGACGCAGGCTGATTTAAACTGGGATAATCCTGAGGTGCGCGAAGAGCTGAAGGAAATCCTGCGGTTCTGGAAGGAAAAGGGGATCCGGGCCTTTCGATTTGACGTGATCAATCTGGTTTCCAAGCCGGAGCGGCTGGAAGATGATTCAGAGGGAGACGGCCGCAGATTTTATACAGACGGCCCCCATATCCACGAATACCTGAAAGAGCTGGTGTGCAGCGCAGGAATAGAAGATTTTGTGACAGTGGGAGAAATGTCTTCCACTTCCCTTGAGCACTGTATCAGATATTCCTCCCCGAAGGAAAAGGAGCTGTCCATGTGCTTTAACTTTCATCATTTGAAGGTAGATTACAAGGACGGAGACAAGTGGACGCTGGCTGTTCCTGATTATAAAAAGCTGAAGGAGCTGTTTATGCAGTGGCAGCTGGGTATGCAGGCAGGAGGCGGCTGGAATGCCCTCTTCTGGTGCAATCACGATCAGCCCCACATTGTAAGCCGGATGGGAGACGAAGGGGACTATTGGAAGGAGTCGGCCAAGATGCTGGCAGGCATGATCCACTTGATGAGGGGAACCCCTTACATTTACCATGGAGAGGAGATTGGAATGCTGAATGCCCACTATTCTTCTATTGGCCAGTACCGGGATGTGGAGAGCCTGAATTACTATCAGATCCTGCTGGGGAAGGGCAGGACGGAGGAGGAAGCGCTCCGGATTCTGGCGGCCCGTTCCAGGGATAACGGAAGAACTCCTATGCAGTGGAACAGCGGGACATATGGAGGGTTTTCAGAGGCAGAGCCGTGGCTTTCCCTGTCCGGCGCATTCAGGGAGGAGATTACGGCAGAGTTTCAGAAAGAGGATCCCGATTCCATTCTGTCCTTCTATAAAATGCTCATTTCTCTGAGAAAGAAACGTCCGGTAATTGCAGAGGGAACCATTTCCTTCCTGGAGACGGGAAACGACATGACGCTTGCTTACGAAAGAGAGCTGGGATCAGATAAAATAGCTGTGTTCTGCAATCTGGGAAAGGAAGAGCAGACCGTGCTCATTGGAAAAGAGTGGATAGACGGAAAACTGCTGCTTGAAAATTACAGGGAGCGGCAGAAGGCTCCGGAATCGGAAGTTTTTGTGATGAAACCATACGAATTGACAGTTCTTGAAAAATAATAACGGGAAAAATTCTCTCCTTCTTTTGTTTTACAGTTGACATCTTACCTGGAAAAAGTTAAGATCATAGGAGGATAAAAGAAGGGACGTGAACGACAGGATGAACCAGGAAGTTCTTAAGAAAAATTTTGAAAGGCACGAATTTGAGACCTCCTTTTTCGAGACCAGGGAACAGGCGGTAAATTATCTTCAGGCTCAGATCAAAGGGCGGAAGGTGGCCTTCGGCGGTTCTGTCACCCTGCAGGAGATGGGCCTTTTCGACGCTCTTTCAAAGGAAAACGAGGTGATCTGGCACTGGAATGAGCCGGGAGCACAGACGCTTGCCAGGGCCAGAGAGGCGCAGATCTACATAACCAGCGCCAACGGCGTGTCAGAGACAGGAGAGCTGGTGAATATTGACGGGACGGGAAACCGTGTTGCCCAGACTCTGTGCGGGCCTGAAAAGGTTTACTTTGTGGTGGGGAAGAATAAGATAGAGAAGGACTTGAGTTCCGCCCTGTCCAGGGCCAGAAATGTGGCCGCCCCGCTGAACGCCAAAAGGCTTAAGACCGATACTCCCTGTAGCAAAACGGGAGAGAAGTGCTTTGACTGCGGCAGCGAAGCCCGCATCTGCCGCGCCACAGTTATTTTAGAGCGCCCGACCCGCGGCATGAAAGCGGAGATTGTATTTGTGAATGAGGCTCTGGGATACTAGCGCATATTTTGATGCAGGAAGCGTCCTGCAGAACTGGAAGAAGGAGAGAATTACAGAATGAATATTTTATTTTTCTTAACGCCTAAAAGCGATGTGGCTTTAATCTATGAGGACGATACTCTGGATGAGGCTCTCGAGAAGATGGAGAGCTATAAGTATGCGGCCATGCCGATTATCAGCCGCCAGGGACGGTATGTGGGAACCATTACAGAGGGAGATTTGCTTTGGGGCATTAAGAATAAGTATGACTTTACATTTAAGGGGCTGGATCGGGTCCAGGTGACAGAGGTTTCCAGAAGACTTGACAATCAGCCGGTGTTTGCAGATTCCGACATGGAGGATCTGCTGGATAAAGCCATGAACCAGAACTTTGTTCCTGTATTAGACGATCAGAAAAACTTTATCGGAATCGTTACGAGAAAGGATATTATAAAATACCTGAGCAGCCAGCTTAAGAAAAAAGAAAAAGAGGCAAAGGCCTGATAAAGAGAAGAGGAGCAGTTTTCCTGCGGCTTTAAGCGGAGCCGGGAAAGCTGCTCCTCTATTTGCTTTATGCGCTTCTAAAATCTCTTCCATGTATCTTTTACGAAGAGCAGAAGAAGCGGGAACAGTTCAAGTCTTCCTGCCAGCATATCAAAAATCAGCACACATTTGGCAGGATCAGAAAACAGGCCGAAGTTTTGGGACGGTCCCACTAATTCCAGGCCTGGGCCGATATTGTTCAGCGTAGCGGCCACAGCAGTAAAGTTTGTGATTAAATCATGGTTGTCAAAGCCTACCAGCAGGATAGAAAAGGCGAAGACAAGCACATAGGCAGTCATAAATACATTGATGGATCGGACTACCTCATGTTCCACAACCTTTCCATCCATGGATATCTTGCGTACTCCCTTGGGATGAAGAAACAGGTGGAGCTCTTTATTGACCGTTTTCAGAAGGATCACGAAGCGGGATACCTTAATTCCGCCTCCCGTACTTCCGGCGCAGGCGCCTACAAACATCAGCATGACGAGAATCGTCCGGGAAACCTGGGGCCAGGTGTTAAAATCTGTGGTGGCAAAGCCGGTAGTAGTAATGATAGAACCTACCTGGAAGGCCGCCTGCTGAAACGCCTCCATGATGGACGGATACAGCCCCCGGATATTAAAGATAATGATGGAGATGGTAATGGCAATAATAGCCAGGTAGCAGCGCACCTCCTCATTTTTCATGGCCTTTTTCGGTTTCCGCATCAGAAGCAGAAAGTAAAAATTAAAGTTGATTCCAAACAGAATCATAAATACAGTTACTACATTCTGCAGATAGGGCGAATAGCTGGCCATACTGTCATTTTTAATGCCAAAGCCGCCGGTTCCCGCCGTTCCAAAGGTAGTAGTCAGCGCATCAAAGAGCGGCATATTTCCAGCCAGCAGGAGCAAAACCTCCAGGATTGTCATAGCCACATAAATGGAGTATAAAATTTTAGCGGTAGACTGGATTTTCGGAACCAGCTTTTCCACAGACGGTCCTGGACTTTCCGCCTTCATCAGATTCATATGGTAGCCGCCTGTCAGGGGCAGAAGGCTTAAAATAAAGACAAGAACGCCCATGCCTCCGATCCAGTGCGTAAAGCTTCTCCAAAATAAAATACAGCGGGGCAGAGCTTCCACATCGCTTAAAATGCTGGCTCCTGTTGTGGTAAACCCGGAAACCGTTTCAAACAGAGCGTCCACCGGATTTGTGATGGATCCGCTGAACAGGAAAGGGAGAGAGCCCATAACGCTCAGCACAATCCAGCTGAGAGAAACAGAAACAAACCCCTCTTTTGTGTAAAAAACCATGTTTTTGGGCTTTCTCACTGTCAGGGGAACGCCGAACAGAAAGCAGAGCGCCATAGCTACGGCAAAGGAAAAACCGGCAGTTTCCTGATAGATGACAGCCGTTAGGCAGGGAAGCAGCATCAGGAAGCCTTCACAATTCAAAATCCACCCGATTACATAGGCGATCATTGCATAATTCACAGCTCTACCTCCTTAGTGTTCCAGAATGTCCAGGATATTCTGCTGTCCCCGCTCCAGCGTGACTACAATGACAGAATCGCCTACCTGAATGGAATCGTGGCCTCTTGGAATCAGCACCTGTTCCCCCCTGCGGATGCAGCAGATCAGGTGGCCGGGCCGTATTTTAAGCTCGGAAAGGGGGATATCAGTCACTGGGCAGGTATCCAAAATAGAAAATTCCAGAGCTTCCACCCGGTTGTCCAGCAGGCGGTACAGGGTTTCAATCGTATTGACGGCAGAATGGCGCATACTGCGGACATGCTGGATAATGTAGTCTGTTGTCAAATATTTAGGATAGATGACGCTGCCGATGTCCAGACCTTCAATGATATCGTCAAAGGCCAGACGATTGACCTTGGAAATAAGCTTTGCTTTTGAATTTTTTTTGGCAAAGAGAGCCAGAAGAATATTTTCTTCATCCAGATTCGTCAGGGTGACGAATGCCTCCGCCCGTCCAAGCCCTTCTTCCATCAGAAGATGGCGGTCCGTGCCGTCTCCATGGATAATGGTCGCTCCTGGCAGCAGGCTGCTGAGGGCCTCGCAGCGCTCCAGGCTGTTTTCCACAATCCTTACCCGGATGCCGTTTTTGAGAAGCTGTTTAGCCAGGTAATAGCCGATCGTTCCGCCTCCGACAATCATTACAGATTGTATTGGCTTGACAGGAAGGGAAAAATGCTTAAAAAAGCGGTGTACCTGCTCTTTTGAGGCTACAAATGAAATAGCGTCATCTTTGCGCAGGATGAAATTTCCATCGGGAATATAAACCGTATCATTCCGCTCCACAGCGCACACGAGAACGTCGCTGCCGGATCGAGAGGGGAGTTCCATAACCGGAACGCCGTCAAGGGGAACCTGGCTGTCTACCTTCAGCTTTACGAGATAAATTCTGCCGTTTGCAAATGTGTCGATTTTGCTGGCGGCAGGGAAGCGCAGCAGCTTTTCAATTTCCCGGGCAGTAGTCAGCTCCGGATTAATGATCATAGAAACACCCATTTGGGCTTTAATAAAATCAATCTCCTGGCTGTACATGGGATTTCTGACTCTGGCGACAGTCTGGCAGTGTCCAGCCTTTCTGGCAATCAGACAGCAGAGCAGATTCAGTTCATCGGAACCGGTGACAGAAATAAGAATGTCAGCCTGCGCAATCCCAGCTTCCAAAAGAGTTGTGATGCCTGCTCCATTTCCGCTGATTCCCATTACGTCTAAATCCTCTGTAATAGTCTGAATCTTTTTGGGATTCGTGTCAATAACAGTGATGTTATGGTTTTCAGAAACCAGCTGCTCTGTCAGGGCGCGCCCAACCTTTCCGCAGCCAATAATAATAATTTTCATAAAACAGTTACTCCATTCCGACAGTTTAGCTTCTGTACTTTAATATCCACAGGGCGCCTGAAATGACTGATTTGCCAGACAGAGCGCTCCTGAGACGGATCTTATGGCTATTATAGCAAAAGGGCAGGACAAAATAAAGATAAGATAACGATAAAATTAAGATAGAATAAAAATAAAAGAGATAAGATTAACAAAAAGTAAAGAAAAGACGGAAAACAATAGGGTCATAACAAGAAAAAGAGCGGTAAAAGAGGAGGAGCCGGACAGATATCTGCCCGGCTTATTATGAAAAAAATATTACTGTCTCTCTCGAGAAGTATTTGGTTTCTATGGTTATTAGTATAGACAGAGTTTGTGTACCGAATTTGGAGAAATTGTAAACAATATTTGAACAGAACGTAAGTAATTTATGAATAGGATTGGGCTCACAGAGACGGCGGAAGCCGCCGCAGGATAGATTCCTGCAGCGGTTCTGCCTGGCGGCTGAAAGGATGCCGGAGGACTCGGCCGCCTGGACAAAGGGCTATGAGCTGCATCCGCATCCGGTGGAGGAGCCGTTTCCATTCAGAGGCATAATGCAGTTTGCAATTCCGGCTTCATAGCCGTTCTGATAGCCAGCCTGGCAGCCGGCGGCATAGCCGTCGTTGTAACCGTTTCGATAGCTGGCGTTTCCAGAGGAGCAGCAGGAGTTAGAGGCAGTATTTCCACAGCAGGAACCAGAGGCATTGGCATCGTCATAGCAGGTTGTGTAGCACCGGCAGCATCTTCTCTGACATCCACAGTTATTATATCTTCTAAAACAACACATATAAAAATCTCCTTGATTAATTATTATTTATAATATATGGTATGTACATCGGGACAATAGGTTCCGAAAAATGCGGAGATTTTACAGGAGGAATTATGTTTCAAACAGATGCCATTGTTCAATTGGAGAATGGAACCTGGTCGTGCAGAACCCAGTGCTGCAGTGTCCATACGGCAGAAGAAGCCAGGTCAGGATTTATTGGGCCTGTCCGTCAGATCAGCATGTTTGCGGACCTGTATCGTGAGGGAAAGGAAATTGTATTGGAGGGACCAGACAGAGAGACAGTAGAAAAGCTGGCGGATATTCTGAATCATTCGGCAGAAGAGCTGCTGGAAAAATAAAAGAAGAGTGAAGAAAGAGGGAGAGAAGCCCTGAAGAAAAAGAAAGTTTTTCTGAATTCAGCCAGAAAAGCTTTCTTTTTCGTACTCGTTACAGCTGCAAACGAGAGATTTCAGGGATTTTTATAAGGCGGGAGCGATCCGGCTATTTCACACGATCAAATTCAGGATTAAAGGCATAAAAATTTTTCCTATCCAGATGATCCTGCAGATTTCTTAAGGCTTCGCCGAATCTTTGGTAGTGGACGATTTCGCGTTCCCGTAAGTATCGAATTGGATCGCAGACGTCAGGGTCCTTTACAACACGGAGGATGTTGTCATAGGTAGAGCGTGCTTTCTGTTCCGCAGCAAGATCCTCCGTTAAATCTGTGATGGCGTCGCCTTTTACCTGGAATTCGCAGGCGTTAAAGGGGACGCCTCCGGCTGCCTGCGGCCAGATTCCTGTGGTATGATCGATGTAGTAGGGGCCGAAGCCAGACTCCTCGATCTGATCCGGAGTCAGATTTTTTGTAAGCTGACAGACAATAGCAGCCACAATCTCCATATGGGCCAGCTCTTCTGTGCCAATATCGGTCAGAAGTCCCTTTCCCTCTGCGTAGGGCATGGTGTAACGCTGGGAAAGATAGCGCATGGAAGCGCCGATTTCGCCGTCAGGCCCGCCGTATGTCAGTAACAGATTAGTGCTCAAAACCTTGATTTTATAAGAAATTACGATATGTAATAGTGAAATTCGAACCGATCTGCTTTTCGGTCAAATACAATGAATTTTAAAATGCTGCGAAGGGCCGTCCCCTTTGTTTCAAAGTCCACATCAGGGGAGCAGAGGAGATCATGGACTGTTTTGACACGTTCCAGAAGCTCTTCACGAGATAGGACAGGAGAGCAGTCAGCTGGTTCCAGGGAAGCAAGCTCTGCCTCCAGCTCCGCTCGTTCCTTTAAGAGCTGTTCCTTTCGTGTCCTATACTCTTCTAATGAGTCGATGCCGTTTTCGTAGGCGGACCGGATACGTTCTTCTTTCAGCGCCAGGCGTTCCAGCTTCACTTCGATGGCTGCCTTTTGGCTGGAATCCTGTTCAGAGGCGGGCCGGGGAATTCGGTCATACTCAAAGTTTCCCGTTTCCAGAATCTTTTCCAGGGAACGAATGACAATTCTCTCTGCCTTGGCTACAGTCACAGAACAGGATTCCTTATGGAGACCCTTGGCATATTTCCAGCAGGCAAAGACAGCGTCCGGACGGCTTTTGCCTCCGCCGTTGTAGGACATGGTCGCTCCACAGACAGAACATTTTAAAATCCCGGAGAGCCAGTGCCTGCATGTGGATATGCTGCGGCGCTTCACAGGGCGGAATTCCTGTTTCAGTCGTTCCTGGCAGATATCATATAAACCGGTGACAGATTGGCGTGTCTCATGGCTTCCCTGGAAGGAGATGCCGTTCCAGCTTACTGTACCGTTGTAAAAAGGATTTGTAAGAATCCTGGTAATAGTTCGCTGCTCGAAAGGGTTTCCCCGCTTTGCTTTTTTCCCTTGAGCGTTCAGGCGCCGGGCGATGGCAGTCCTGTCCAGATTTTCCAGGGCATACATCCGGAAAATATCTTCTACGATTTTATATTCGTCTTCTACGATAACGAAAGGCTTTCCATTTCCTACGGCAGCATAGCCAAGACAGGGGACAATCTGATATCCCTTTAGTTCCGCCTTTTTCGTCATGCCGCGCTTTACTTCAACGCCCAGATTGTAGGAGTAGAACTCATCCTGCCATTCAATAATCATTTCAATCAGCCGGCCGTACATGCCTTCCATGATAGGCTCTGACACGCTGACCACATCGATTCCCAGTTTTTTCCTGAGCATCCCCTTGTAAAAGGTGCTTTCGTCCTGGTTCCTGGCAAACCGGGAAAATTTCCAGACGAGAATACAGTCAAAGGGTTTAGGTTTTACCTTCGCTGTGGAAATCATCCGCTGGAACTCTGGCCGGTTCTCGGCTTTTTTGCCGCTTCGGCCGTCCTGTTCCATGAAAATGTAATCAGGCGACAGAACAATGTCGTTTGCCGCGGCATATTTTTTGATTTCATCCAGCTGGGAGTCAGGACTCAGATCCAGCTGGTCATCCGTGCTGACACGGATATAAGCAGCTCCTATCAGCATTATATCATCTCCTTCATGTAGTGACAATCTATGTGATTTTGGGTGCAAAAATAACGCCCCTTGTCAGGACGCTCTGGAAATGATATAATTCAGGTGTTCAAGCTGATTGTATCTTCCGGAGCGTCCGGTAAGAGAAAATCTATGGAAAAGCCGTTCCTGGTTGCAGCCAGGGGCGGTTTTTATGTTTGACAAATAAATTTGCTTGACTTATAATATACTTAACAAGGAACCGGTAAGCCAGGGTAAGGCTGGCCACCTGGTTTTCGAGTTACCGTTTAAAAAATAGCGCCTCTACTTTTCCAGGGTGAGGGCGCTATTTTTTGTATGTCAAAACTAGCGTGATTACTGCACACAGCATAATTACAAAGGTGAAAAGATCATCATATGTAACGTACATAGGCATTCTGGCCTCCTTTCAAAAAGAGAGGTGGCCAACAATTACGCCCCTACCGATCCCCTGGTAAGTATATTATATTGTCAAGGTGATAGCCCCTGTAGAGCAGGGGCATTTTTTAATGAGGGAGCTTTTTGCGTAACTGAACAATTTGTCCTTGTGTTTTTGGCGATAACACGCCCTTTTCAAGACAACAATATTCTTCTAGCTCTTCAGGCATGCATCCAATAGAATTTACAAAATCAGAAGTTTGTATAATGTTATTGTCTAAAAGTAAATTGATTGCCTGTTTATGTGCAAATGGTCTTTCAATAGGCATTTCGGAATCTAAAGGTTCATGACGCCAATAAAGCCTTTTTGTCATCTGATCATTAAGATATTTGAGCTGATTTTCACTTAGTAGGTGTAAAGTTTTGCATCTATAAATCATTGCAGAAATAGATACTTTCCACTTTGCTTTTAGTTGAATAAAATGATCCACAGAGGAGCCCAAAATATCTCTCGAAAAATTTTCCTTTGGAAGTAAGAAAGCACCAGCAAAACGATTTGCCTCATCTTCTAGTTTTTGATGAATTACTTCTTTGGAGAGATCTTCTTTAGGAATATTTCCAGCGTGCATTAAAAGATGCCCCAGTTCATGAGCAATTCCAAAACGAATGCGACAGTTAGTATCTTTATCACGGCTCATAAAAATATATGGTTTATTGTTATACCATTCAGATAAGCCGTCCATTTTTTCTAATCTGAATTTAGTAGAGGATACAACGATACCATTTTTTTGCACTACATTCATAAGATTATCAATAGGTCCGTTACCTAATTTCCAATGTTCACGGAGAATTTTTGCATATGATTCTATAGTATCATTATCAAGTGGTTCTATTTCGTTATATTCATAATCTACCCTTGGAAAATTGACAGCAGGGAAATCAATGTATTGAGATAGGTAATCATCAATTTCTCTCAAAATTTCAATTTTCATTTCAGCTGCATTTAAATCTTTTTGCCGTGCTGTTTTTTTACTTCGAAAGAACACCCCGCTTGCCATAGAAGTATTTGATGGAACAGGTTTCCTGAAAAAGTCAGCAGAGTATCGCAAAACTGATGCAATACGATTTAGAGTACTATCCAGAGGCTTGTTTTTGCCAGTTTCATATTGAGAAATAGCTTGTTTTGAAACACCAACCAAATTAGCCAAGTCTGCAAGGGATAATCCTCTGGATAACCTAGCTTGATTTATACGGTAGGGTACAATATCTTTTTGTAACATCATCTTAATCACCAACTATATGAAATTTTGTTTTATTTTGTACAAGATTAGCTTTTAAACTTGCAACCTTTTCTTCGAACAGTTCTTGTGGAACGTAATTATAAAATTCATTTATTTGATTGAAAAGATTATCTGAGTATAATATATTTTTAAATTGCCAATCTGGAACGATGAGAGATAGATGTTGCAACTCGCTTCTTTTATAGGAATATGTTAAAAGAGCATACTTTTTAGGAGGCACTGCTTGAGTTGAATCCGCATTAGAAATAAACGGAAATTCTAATTGGATCTCATCTTCTCTATTTCCCAATGCTAATTGTTGTTTGTAGCGTGCTTTACAAGGAAGCTGTTGTGGACTACCTGTACGACATATATTAGCAATATAGTCAGTCGTATTAAGGAATAAGGCATTGCATTTAAACGCATTTGTACTCTGTGAATCTACAATGTAATGAGATGCAGTATTAGTAGATTCCATTAGAAACTGATGCTTGATTGCATATGTTAAAATACGTCCGTGCAATTCATCCGCATTTTTCAAAAAATCTGAATTTTTCTTCCAGAACTCTTCGAATGCCTTTATAGCAATGCGGATATTGTTTGCCACAGCAACCTTAAATGCAAAAGGAAAATTACTATTAAACATTTTTTTATCAAAGGCCATATAACATACTCCTTTACATTTTTTGATAGAAGTATTATATATCAAATGAAAAAAAACATCAATATATTTTTATAAAACAAACAAAATTGTCTAGTACGATATTGAAAATATACGTAACCATATTCACCAGCTCCTTTCTGAAAAAGTCCGGAAGCTGGAGGTATCGCCCCTTCGGTTCCCTGGGTAAGTATATTATATTGTCAAGGTGATAGACCCTGTAGAGCAGAGGCTATTCTAAAAGCCCCGCTATACAGATGGAGAGCTGCTTCTGATAAATTTCCGCTTTCAGCTCTGCTGAAAAAGGAACAATGACAGGTGCGCTGTCTTCCTCGAAATAGTATTTTGTCGTACATTCCTTGACCGGATCTACGATCCAGTATTCCCGGACACCAGCGTCCATGTAAAGTCCAGCTTTCCACACATAGTCCATTTTCCGGCTGGAAGGAGATACGATTTCCACAATCAGATCCGGAGCTCCGGAGCAGCCGCGGTCTGTCAGCTTCGTTTTATCGCAGATAACGGAAATATCCGGCTCCACCCAGTTCTTATTCTCTGCATCCAGATTGACGGCGAAGGGAGCGGGGTAGACCTCGCAGTCTCCGCCATGAGACTTAATATAGGAACCTATGGCTTGAGTAAGTTCTGAAACTAACTTCTGATGGATCCGGCTGGGTGGAGCCATCGCATAAAACTGGCCGTCAATCAGTTCGGCCCGTTCGCCTTCTGGAAGATTCCAGTAATCGTCAGATGTATAGAGTTCTTTTTTGAGTAACATGGGAACCTCCTTTTAAACATACAAATCAAAGTGAATTATCTAATCACACTGTCTAAAGTCAGTGGTATTGCGGTAGCCTTATTTCAAATCAGCCCTCCTGCGAAAACTCTATGATCAGGTGGGCATTGTTCCGAAGCAGGTGCTTGAAGTATTCCATCTCCAGAGTTGAGTAACCTGATATATTTTCCCAGGTATAATCCGGAAGATAGCAGGTAGCGTTTCGAAAACCTCCGTTATCATCCGGGGTCTCAAAATACACTTTAACACGTCCGTCAGGTTTCATTTCAGAATGGGTAATTTCAGTGTCATCGTTTAAAGTCATGTATGGATACATCATAAATAACTTATCTCCTTGCAAGGTGTTATAAAAAATACAAGAGCGTGACGGTTACCTTTGGTAAGTATATTATATTGTCAAATCATCTCCATTTTCACCTTAAAGATCATCTGGAATCTGCTTTTTGTAATATTCCACATAGGATTGAATTTTCTTTATGAACTCCCAAGGCCGTTCGTCGTCATCATCATGGGAGATCCTCATAATCTCTAAATCACAAGTAGTATTAACACTCATGCGAAGTCCAGTGATCCATTCTAAATATGTGTAGTCAGAATCGGGCCGTTTCATTTCTCCTCCCTCCCCTTCTATGTCATCTTTTATTTCCACAAATGGATACAGATAGCCACATCTACCACTTTCTGCGACTTTCAACAACTTTTCCAATAATTCGCACAGGTTTTTCAGCGACATCCTTATTTGAGAAAAACATAGGAGCATAGTTACTATTAAGGGATACCAGACTAATCCCTTCTGCATATTTAATAAGTCTTTTACAGGTAGCATCGCCTCCGTTTACCATAGCAATGACAATTTCGCCAGACTCTGCATCATTTTGCTGACGGACAATAACGGTATCGCCTTTGTGGATATCTGGTTCCATGCTATCTCCATCGATGAGCAGACCAAAAAATTCCCCTGTAGAGGCTAAGGCTTCCGATATTTCTTCTGTATCTATAATATCCTCTACTGCCTCGATTGGAATCCCGGCGGCCACACGGCCAAGGACATTGATAGTGACACCTCTTTTTTTCTCTTTTGTTCCATTATTTATAGGAGCGATATTATTCTCCCATCCCATAAGATAGGAAGGAGATACATTCCCTATTTTGGCGGCAGCTTCTATCTTATCAGACGGTATGTTTGTAATAATATTATTTTCATATTTATATAGAGACTGTTTGGAGACGTTGATTTTTGTAGCAAAATCTACCTGGCTCATTCCTAAACGCTCTCTGAGTTCTTTTATTCGTTCTCCTATTGTCAATGCAATCCCTCCTTTCATAGTAACTTAATAGTAGCACAAAAATGTTATAAAAGCAATAAAAAATATCTTGACAAGTTACGAAAATGTGATAAGATAATGGTAACTTACAAAGTTACAAGGGAGGTGAGAATAGTGATTCGCACAGATGAACTTCGAGGTCTCATTGCAAAGAATGGGTATACTCAGTCTGCGATTGCGGCCAAAATTGGTATTACACCAAAGACTTTTTATGAAAAAATGAAAAATGGCGTATTTGGAAGTGATGAAATACAGATCATGATTGATGAATTGAATATCGAAGATCCAGTAGCAATTTTTTTTGCCAAAGAGTAACTTATAAAGATACTACAAAAAAACAGATACCATATGGAGATGCTGAAGGCGAGGACAGAAAAGGGAAATAATTTCAGCTCGCCTTGAACAGTACAAAGCGAGCTGGATAAGGTTAAAGCTCATAGTATGTAGTGATTTTTTGAGTTTCGAATTCCGGAGATTTTTCTCTTAATTCGTAGGCTAGGCGATACATGTGTTTGCACGGTTTGCGTCTTCTCTGGAAATCTGGGCAAGTGCAAGACGCTAAGGACGTCATATATCTTCCTCCAGTTCCATGAACTGTAGCACATGCGGTGCTGGGATTTACAGAGGACAAAGAAATTCTTCTGTCATAGGAACGGCATTGCCGTTGTATTTGTTCCGACAAACCATGAACAGATTTCCATTGTTCCCAAGAGGAGAAGGTTTTTTGAGGGAGCTGCTCAGACAAAAAGTCGCTGGCAAGAGAAAAGGCTTGGATATTTTGAAGCTTTCTTTTGTCTGGGCAGTTGTGTGTACGCATATATTTTATGTGTGCATAGGACATAGAGCGTATAGTGTCTATCAAGTCCGACTTATCTATGTATTTTTGAGCGAAAGCATCAAAAACAGCTTTGTGGGATGAATACGCTGGAGCTGTTATAGGCCATACACCATGAATTGCACAATATACAAAATAGCAGAAAAAGGAAAGACATACTTCATTAGAAGATGATGCGAAAACAGCACAAATTCCATTTTCAGTAGAATCATATAGAGATACCTGAGTCCCATTTTCACCAGCGAGTGTATATAGTTCAGGAGAAATATAATCACCCTCAAATTCGTTTAAGCATCTCGAAATTAACACTTTCATATCAGCGAGAGAGGGGGAAGAGGGGATCGGAATATCTAAATCTTTAGCGTATTCTATTTGAGCTTCGGAAGCTGGACGTTCAAAAGATGATTGCTCATCAATAAAAAGAGTGTAGGGTGGTAGCAAATAAGTTTCTGACCCTACTACGTCTGCTGGTGTTCCTTCTCTGGCAGCTCTCAGCGTGGTTTTTTGTCGATTAGTTGCAGGATTCTTACCTTTTACTTTATATGTATGAATCCGAGGATAATTTTTGGTATCCGGATAAATAAATGGATTATTTTTTTTAGAGGTTTTGTCATTCGAAAAGTGTTCCTCTATTTGAAGCGAGGAAGGAGTAGAACTAAAATTTTCATTCGAAGAATGTGAAGAATGTCTATCGTCCTCACTAATACTGGCCAGAAAAAAAACTAGACAAAACATTGCTAAAATCACAATTAAAATAAACATATATTCCTCCTATACATAAGTGTATAGCCTAGTAGGCTTATAAAAAGAGTATATAGTGCGTGGAGGAATAAATCAACCAGTAGGGAGGTGAGAGAAAACTACAATATTTCAACTTGTACAACCCGTCTTGCATAAAATTTAGCAGAGAAGGAGGAGAACAGCATGAAAGAAGCAACCATTACAAATTGCATTGATATTCATGGAAAAGAGTACAGGATGGAGGAACTGTCAGAGGAGAAAAGAAAGCAGATAGCCATGCTGCTGTCGGATCGCTTTATGGAGATGGCAGGATACAGAAGAAAGGTGTGTGACGAATGAGAAAGAGAGATACAGTCCCGGAGCACCCGCTCCGGGCAGCACAGAGGGAAAATGTGGCGCTGAAAGACGAAGTGAAGTTTCTTCATGAAGCCCTGTTCTTCACAGAGATTTTGGCCGCCGGTTTCTTTGGGGCCTTCCTGGTCGTTCTGGCTTCAGCCGGGTGGCTGTGATGGAGAAAGAAACCTGTCGGGACTGCCGTGGCTGGTTCTGGTGTATGGAAGCCAGCCGGATGTACCCATGTAGGGACTGGAGTAAGAAAGGAGAGAAAAAGAGTGAACAAGCGTATCGTAAAGAAAGCAGAGAAGAGGCGTAGAGATAAAATCCATGAGCTGTTAGACATGACTCTGGATATTAACTCCACGATGCCACGAAAACAGGAGAAAACAGGGAATAAACCGACAGCATTTTTTAGATTTGATGGACATGTCGGGGCCATTAGGCTGGAAGTCTGCGAAAAGGGCTGGAAAACAGGAGCTGCTTATACTCCAAATTGGACGTGGTCCCATACATATCGAAATCATGAGCTGGATAAAGCTATTCGTTGGGCAAAACAGATGAAGCGGCAGTTATGAAGTAGAAAAGGCCCGCCGGTTGCCGCCGGACAGGCCCAAAGAAAAATAATCACAAGAAAAGTGTAAACCGAAATAGGAGGAAAAGCAAGTGGTAAAAGGTTTCATTTTGGCAGAAGGTAAAAAGAGGACAATGAAAGAATGCGATATATTATTTTGTGTCGGTGTAAAGTCAATAGAAAAAAATGATATAAACCATCAAGTTGAGGTGCAGAGACTTTTGACAGGAGGCGGTATAGGATACAGAGATTTTATTGCGCCATTTGGAGAGGCTGCCGCAGAAGCCATAGTGAAATTAGCAGAAGAAGAACCTGAAATGGCACTAGCCATGTCTACTTTGTTCTTAGAATCTTTCCGAAGAAGTTTCAAAACTGCAATAAGGCAGCAGGATAAAAAAGAAGAGTAGTCCTATAGGGAGAAAAGAGATGCAGTGTATTGGAAGACTCAGAACCTGCTTCCGGGAGCCTGGTGGAAAACAGGTTATAGTGATTGAAACCGATGATCCGGTGATCGCACAGGCGGACGCAGTCCGCGGGAAGCGCCTCGCGGTCACATTAAAACCCTATCGTCCCCCCAGGAGTCTAAGTGCAAACGCATATGCCTGGGGACTGATATCCAGGTTAGCAGCTAAAATGTCTACCAAGGAGCAGGTATGGACAAAGAATGAGATGTACCAGGAAATGCTGTCCCGTTACGGCGAGGCAGAGTTGGATGAGAGCGGGAACCCGAAGCACTTCCTGGCCAAGGTAGAGATAGATCCTGCAAAGTTCGGCGCCGCCTGCCGGCCGATAGGAGTCGTGTGGCAGGATGGAGAGCGCTATGTGGCCTATGAATCAATCAAAGGAAGCAGTCAGTATGACAGTGCAGAGATGTCCCGGTTTCTGGACGGCATTATCGCAGAGTGCCGGGAGCAGGGAATCGACACAATATCAGAAGCGGAGCTTAACAGACTTAAGAGGAGCTGGCGATAATGAAGAAAAAAAGCGTATTGGTGGACGATATGGAACACTGCGTGGTAACCGGCAGTTCCAAGGTCGAGATCCACCACGTATTTAATGGGCCCTGCAGGAAGCTGTCGGAGAAATATCATTTTGTGATACCGCTTCGGCCGGACTGGCACAATATGCAGCCATACAGTATCCACATGGATCAGAAATTTGACGAATCCTGGAAACGGTACGCGCAGGCCTACTATGAGGAGCATATTGGAACCAGGGAAGACTTCCGGAGGGAGTTCGGAAAATCGTATTTATAACCAGTGGTCAGATTTCAGTAATATATCACAAATATTCAGGATGCCGTTGGTGATTCGCCGGGGATGCCGGCAGAAAGGAAAACGATGGGAAGAAACGCAGAATTTGACACCCTGGCAGGGGGGGAGCTGAATGCTCAGTTCCGCCAGGCCATCCGCCTGGTAGGAAGAAATATCATGGATCCCAACATGGATCCGGCAGCCTCCCGCGGAATTACAGTGACGTTAAGTTTTAAGCCCCGCGGGGATGGAACAGTGGGCCTGGGATTTAAAGTGGTTCCAAAGCTGGCAGGTCCGGCCAAGGTGGAGACGACGCTGCTGATTGGCCAGGACATCCGCACCGGCCAGGTGTCGATGCAGGAACCGGGAGAAATCAGCCGGCCGGTGGTTGTGGAAGCGGAAGAAGTAAGAGATTATGATCCGGATACCGGAGAAATTTATGAACAGCCCCCGATTGATTTAAGGGCAAAGAAATAGAAAGGAGAAGCGGATGGAAGAATCAAGAGATGTGATGGAGTATCTGGAGAGTCTGGTTAAAAGAGCGGAGACTCCCAGAGTGATGGAAATTTGCGGAAAGACCTACGTGGACAAACGCATGGAGCGGTATGACGTCGCCCCAAAGGCCCGCGCAGTGGCAGCCCATACCTTAACGGCACTGTTAGACTATATTGAAAACTGCGCGGAAGAGTTTCCGCTTGGCAGCAGGATGATTGTACATATCGTAGACCCGATGACCGTCCGCCTGATGTCGCAGTTAGACAAGGAGCGGACCAGGGAGACGCTCTTTGAGTCTGAGGCAGAGGTATCCTGCTTCCGGTTTAATCAGTGGTATGACCAGGAAAGTTTTATGATTGCCCTGCAGTCCAATTTTGTCAAAAATGAGGACCTGGAGCTGGTCATGAAGCTGTCAGGGAACATTGTCAGCAAAAATGAGCAGGCCTATGCAGATGACGGCATTTCTCAGTCCGCTACTATGAATGTAGGCGTGGCAAGCAAGGCGCCGGTTATCGTACCAAATCCAGTGACGCTGATTCCGTTCCGGACCTTCCAGGAGGTGGAGCAGCCGGAAAGCCAGTTTGTGTTCCGCATCGGCGAGCAGAATGGAGCTCCTGCCTTTAAGCTGGTGGAGGCAGAGGGAGGCCTCTGGAGGCTGAAAGCAATCAATCAGCTGAAAGAATATATTTCAAAGATTTTAGAGGATCTGCCGGAAGAAATTTCTGACTGTGTGGTAGTGATTGGATAACAGGCCGGATAAGGCCGGTGTCAGTTTTCCCATCAGAGCCGCCATCTACCCATTTTCTGTCGCCGTTTTCGGATTGCGGCAGCGAATGAATCCGTTCCTTCCGTCTGCGAGACGTAAGCCTTTCGTTCGGCGGGAACACTGATTTGTAGACAGGACAGGCCTGAGGAGGGAAAGCTGGCAGCAGCCGGCCGTCCAGGCAGGAAAAGAGGGACATATGGCAAAAGAGGGAATTGAATATTTCCCCCTTAATTGCCGGCTCGACGAAAAATTTGAACTGATAGAAGCAGAATTTGGATTAAAAGGGTTTGCAGTCATCGTCAAGCTGCTCCAGAGAATTTATGGAGAGCATGGTTATTACTGTGAATGGAATGAGGATATCGCCCTTCTGTTTGCGAGACAGGTTCTTTCCTGCAGCGGGGCGAACAATTTAATAGCCAGCATTGTGGCGGCTTCTGTCAGGCGGGGTATCTTTGACCAGACACTTTTTGAACAATATGGGATTTTGACTTCCAGGGGAATCCAGAAGCGGTACCTGGAAATTACCTATAAGCGGAAAAAAGTGGAAATGGAAAAAGCGTACCTTTTATTAAGTGATGCCGAAATTAAGGGAAATGTCACCATTTTGGACAAAAATGATGACAGAACTGATAAAAATGACGACAGAAACGAACAAAGGAAAGAAAAGGAAAGTAAAGGAAATAATAGAAGAGTCGTCGGTCCCGTTCCGGCCCGGACGACGGACCTGACTCCGTTTGATTTGGAGTGTACGAAAAAACTGATCCAGGCAGTAAAGGCCCAGCTGCCAGGAGCCAAGGTCCCGGAGACAGAAACAGAAATAGAAAAGTGGGCCAGCCACGTGGAGAAGATGAGACGGCTTGATAAACGGACGGAAGCAGACATTGCGGAAGCGCTGCAATACGCCATTACCGATCCGTTTTGGAAAACCAACATCCGATCCACGGCGAAGCTCAGGGAAAAATTTGAGACCTTGATTTTACAGGCGCGGCAGAGACCGGGCCGGCAGGGAGGAGGTACGAAGGATGCAGATGAATCTAAAGCCTGGGGATCACACCGTGATTACTACAGCATGTACCGAGCTTGACGCAGTGGTAGTAAGCGTAAACCGGTATGAGTATGGCAAGACCGCCGGCTGGGAAGTCGTCTATGATATCCCCGGTTACGGCATTACGCAGCCCTACTGGTATGACGACCACACCAGTTTCGCGGATGTCAGGCGCACCCGATCCGGAATTCCGGTGGAGTACGTGTATAAGCGGGGCAGCGATTTTAAGTGGGACTATTACGGTGATGAGACCGAGATGATAAAAAAGATTGCTAACTCGTTTGTGGCCAGATACGAGGAGTTTCGCCGTTCCGGCCGTGGACTCTATATCTGCTCCCAGACGAAGGGCAGCGGAAAAACACTCCTGGCCTGCTGTCTGGCCAACGAGGTGATGGAGCGGTACAACGCGGTTGTAAAATTTATCCAGGTTCTTGACTATATCGACCTGATAAAGAAAAAAGGTGAGGGAGTCTCTGAGGCGGCAGAGGAGCAGAAGCGAAGCCTTAAAGAGTGCAGCCTTTTGATACTGGATGACATGGGGGTTCAGACGGAACGTCAGGAATGGATCAATAACGCCCTGTTTTCCCTCATTGATGAGCGGTACCGGAATATACTGCCTACTATCTACACCTCCAACCTGCCAATGGAGCGGGCTTCCGGAGACGACCGGATCCAGTCCCGTATCTACGGGACCAGTATCCCGATTCTGCTTCCGGAGGTGTCCATCCGGGACCGTCTGGCAGACCAGTACCGGAATGATTTCCTGCGGGAAGTATTAAGCAAATAGGCGGGATGCATGGAAAAAACCTGTGAAACCTGTATTTTTGAATACAGCTGTGACTGGACGCCAGCAGGCAGACAGGCCTGCTGTGAAAACTGGAAAGAGGATTTATTAGGATTGGAGAATCGAGATGACAAAACAGGAGATACAGAAGCGGTCAGCTGAAAAACAGGAAAAAATCCTGGACTGTCTTAGGCGGGAAGGAAGGCCTATGACGGTCAAAGAGGTGACGAAAGTCCTTGGCCTGCCCTACAAAGAAGTCCGTCTGCAGTTTGAAAACCTGAGGATTAAAAATGCAGTGGAATGTGTCAGTAAGTACGGGAACGAGTATTTATACACCATCCGAACGGCGGAAACGAAAAGCTACAAGAGGCAGCTGGAACAGGCAGCCTTCAGGGCCGCCATTACCGAGAGGGAAATAGAAACAATCCGAAGGAAAATAAAGCCAGGAGCCGTCTACCATTACCGGGACGAGGAAGGAATCAGAAGGCGGACAAAGGTGACGGATACCAGATACCCGCATATCTGCCTGTTTGACAACGGGCAGGCCTATACCTGGGCGGACGTAGCGCGGTGCAGCCGTCCCGGAATCCGGACACTGGGAGAATGGGAGAAATAACATGGAACACATTTATGGGAAATACTACGTGGAAAAGGAAACAGCCGGCCGCTTCCAGATTTTGCAGAAGACGGAGCGGGGCTACGCGTCCATTGGCTGCTATTTTTCCCCAGCGCTGGCGGCGGAGGAGATTGCAGACCGAAAACACGGGGAACGATGGATAAGAGAAAGAATTGAGGAGGCCATACATGGATGAGATACAAAGCGGCCTGACTTTTAATCAGGCCAAGGAGCTGGCGGATCGGGCCATCCAGGACGTGAAAAACGGGATTGTGGTGGCTGGATATGCTCTTAGGACAATTCGAAATGAAAAACTCTGGAAAGAACATGGGTATGCAAATTTTGATGCATTCATGGAGATATGCTACCAGAAAGATAAAAGCTGGGCATCCAACTGCATCCGAGTGTATGAGCAGTTTGGAGAGCTTGCCGGACCAGAACAGGCGCCAAGGTTGCAGGAGCGGTATCAGGAGTATTCCGCTGGCGGCCTGATAGAGATGCTCTCTATGCCGGAGAAAATGAGGGAGCAGGTGACGGCAGATATGCCAGTGCGGGAGATCCGGGAATTAAAACGGGAAGCCCGGAAAGTTGCGACGTCACAACCAGAAGAGGAGCAGCTGCCCGGACAGATGGACATAACGGATTTTCTCGATGAGCCGGAAAAAGAGCAGGAGCCAGAGGAGATTATTTTTCTCCCGGAACTTAAAACATCCGGAAGTTTCGTTCTCGCCGCCGAAGACCTGGCAGAGGAAGGCCTGGATGAGGAACAGGCTGCCGGCAGGCAGCAGGAAACCGGCTGCCCTCCTGGAATCTCTTCCTGCATCCGTCATAACTGGGGAACCAGTGAGAAAGACCAGGAACAGCTGGAAGACATGGAAGAACATTCCTGGCCTAAAACCTGTATTACTGGCTGGAGCAAGTACGGAAACTGCGTCTGCTGTGAATATGGTGGAGTTAGATGCTGCAAGGACTGCGAGGAGGAATGCAACTGCAGGTGCAACTGGATTCCAGAAGAGGCTCAGGAGCCGGATGCAGAAGAGGAAGAGCAGCAGGAAGAACAAAGAAATATAAGCGTTGAGGGACTACTGAAAAAATATGAAAAAGAACTGACGGCAATGCAGGAAGCCTTCCAGGATACGCCAAAAGAGGAATGGCCCCTGGCCGTGGAGAAAACGCAGATTTTGACGGCGGCCCTTCGGCTTCTGGCGGAGCAGGAAAGACGGCAGCAGGAGGAGCCAGAGGAACAGCCAGAGCTGCCACCGATGAAAAACAATGACCAGCGGAAGGAATGGCTGAGAAATTACCAGTCCTGGGGATTGTGGTATGAGGACGAACACATCGGAGTCCGGTATTACAGGTATAAGTTCGATAACGGAGCCCAGCTGATTGCGGAGGAATATCCGACAGCAGGAAAACGGGATTTTACAGCATCTTACCTGCATCTGGTGGGCGGGCCGGAACCGCCGAAACATCCCAGTTACGGCTGTCCGAAATGGAGCCGACATGAACGGTATGCCAAGCATCCGGACAGTGAAACGGAACTGGTGGAATTTTTGAAGGCGGCGCAGAGATAAATGCAAGAAACACCTAGAGAATATTATAAAAGACATGGAATCTGCCCCATGTGCAGAAAGAAGAAAGCCTTTGGAAATTTCGTCCATTGCGAAGAATGTTTAGAAAAGATCAGGATTAATAATTTGAAATATGCTGCTAAACGAGAGGAATACGAAAAGAGGCATAATGAAAATAAACGCATTCTTTACAATCGGAGAAAAGAAGCTGGGATATGTACAAACTGTGGGCAGAAGCCAGCAAAGAGTGGCTTACTCAGATAGTCGAGGAACGATGCAGCGGGGAAGGGAGAATCATATGGAACGATTAACACATAAAAGAAGCAATGGAATTAAAGAAGGCTATTGGAGTCCAAACAAAAAAGAGGAGCTGGTTATGAGACTGGCAGAGTATGAGAATACGGGTCTGAGTCCGGCAGATGTGGAAGAGCTTCGCCGGCAGCAGGACAGATGGATCTCAGTGGAGAAAGGAATGCCAGAGGAATATCAAACGATATTTGCAAAACTTAAAGGCACAATTAAGTGGCGCGATTCGATGTTTGAGAAAAAGTCGAATGAGGTAAATGTAATAGTAGAGGATGATAAAGGGAAAAAAGAAGTAGCTCATGCCCATACAATTGATGGAAAATGGAGTTGCGATCTACTGAGATGGAACAAAGCATACCACATTACAGCCTGGATGCCGCTGCCGGAGCCGTATGAAAAAAAGGCCACCCAAGAGTGATCCTGGGTGGCCACGAGTTAAGAAAGGACAGTTAAAAGAGCATCCTGGAGAACCTTAGAGCAATTAATACCCCGTTTATCGGCAAGGCCAGCCATCCATGCCGGGAGAGAAACATTTTTCCGTACAGCCCGGGTATCTGTCTGGCTTCGGTATGAAATGGTATCAGCCTGGATGATAGTTAAGATATCATCAGAAGAATGGGGGATATCAGCCTGCGGTGTAGGAGCTTTTGGACGGATATCTTCATCTTCCAGCCCCACCAGGCACAGGTTCAGCGCGTCTGTAATAAGCTCAATCGCTTCGGAGAGACTGCTTCCAGTTGTAATGCATCCGTCGATATCCGGAACCTTTGCATAGTACGTTCCGTCTGATTCGGTGATAACAGCAGTATAAGCGTATAACATATATGATTACCTCCTTTGATAGCAGGAACCGGGGCCTTAGCCCCTATCCTGCTTGATGCCGGCTTCCTTGAAGATATATTTCATATCATTTTCATTGAAGTCGTGCCGCTTGACTGGGATTGTCGTTCTTGTTTGTGGATTGTAGTACAGGTCGTGGTTTGCACCATGCCGTTTGAACTCATATCCATTTTTTTCAAGTGCTTTAATCGTGATTTTTCGCGGATGCATGTTTAACTCCTTTCTTAATTACATTATACACAATGTTGTGTATAAAGTCAATAGAAAAATACACAAAAATACACAAATTAATAAAAGAGGGTGAATCAATTGAATGCCAGAGAAGAACTCAGAGATCAATTATATTTAGTAATGGCAAGAAATAACGTGAAAGACGCAATGACTGAAATAGATGCAATTCTTGGAGAGTTTGAAGTACAGAACCGGACAACAGAGGTTGCGCTGCTAAAAGAAGACAGGAATGAATACCTGTTTAAAAAATTCCTGACAGCAAAGATTGTAAAAGGCTGCTCAGAGCGGACAATTGAGTGCTATCAAAAAACATTGAAGTTCGTGTTTGACAGGGTACATAAGACGGTGGACGAAGTCACGACAGACGATATCCGGTTTTATCTTGCACTCCGGCAGAAACGGGATGGCGTGTCTAAGGTAATGGCAAATAATGAGCTTCGAGTATTGAGCTCATTTTATCAATATCTCCAGGCGGAGGAGATTGTAATAAAAAATCCCATTTTAAGGATTGAAAAAATAAAAGAAGATAAAAAACAGAAAAGCGCCTTTACGGAAATTGAAATTGAAAAAATCCGCGATGCTACCAGGAATGCAAGGGAGAGGGCAATCGTTGATGTGCTCCTCTCTACCGGCTGCCGGGTAAGCGAGTTGGTCGGCATCAAAATCGAAGATTTGAACCATGACAAGCTGGTAGTGCATGGAAAGGGCGGAAAGGACAGAACCGTTTATTTGAATGCCAAAGCGCTGGTCTCTCTTCAAAAATACCTGTCGGAAAGAACGGATCAGAACCCTTACATATTTTGCGGAGGCTATTTTGTGAAACATGATACAAAAAAAGCGAACAAGTATCGCTGTTCAAAACGGGGTGAGTGGTATAAAATTCCAGAACTCGTATCGGAAGATAGCCATATGGACAGGGGAACAGTAGAGCAGCTGATGCGGAGACTGAAAAGGCGTGCAGGAATTGAGGCAAGCTGTTATCCTCATAAATTCCGTCGAACCTGCGCAACGATGGCGCTTCGAAGGGGAATGCCGATAGAGCAGGTATCAAGAATGCTTGGCCATGAGAGCGTGGATACAACGCAGATATATCTTGATATCAATGAAAAGGATTTGGAGCAGGCTCATAAGAAATATGTGGTATAGAGGAGAGAAATGGACTATAAGAAAGAAATTATCAATCGGATAAACGGCCTGTCCGGTAGCAGAAGCCCCTATGAGATATTCAGCGACTGGGTGAAGCTGATGGCGCTGGCAATTCAGAATGCATCCTTTCCGTTCAGGCATGATACACTGTGGCAAAAACGGGAAGAACAATACCTTAAAATCATAGAACCCTACAAGAGAAAAGAATCTGTCTTTCAAGAAATGTATGCTCTTTTGGCTTTGCTTCTGGAAGAAAATCTGACAGATGCCCTGGGAGAAATTTACATGGAAGCCGGCTTAGGAAACAAAAACACAGGACAGTTCTTCACGCCTTTCCATGTGAGCTGTGCCTGCGCCAAACTGGCGCTTGAGGGCTGGGACGGGAAAAAGAAAATCAGCCTGAACGAGCCGTCCTGCGGCGGCGGTGGGATGGTGATCAGCGTGGCAAAAATCTTGCAGGACAGGGGAATCAACTACCAGCGTTACCTTCAGGTAGTGGCCCAGGATCTGGATTGGAAGGCAGTGTATATGTGCTATGTGCAGTTGAGCCTTCTCGGAATCAACGCGGTAGTAGTCCAGGGAGATACGCTGTTAAATCCGTACATACCAGGGAAAACCAGCCCAGAGTGTACCTTTTACACCCCAAAGTACCTGGGGCTGATTTTGTGAGGTGGCCTATGAAATATACCTATGACGTAACTGATATTCAGTCAGGAAAGCAGATTCTTCGCGATGCACCTGCACGGCAAGTGCGCGAAGCGCTGGGAGAATCCCTCGATGTCTCTAAGCACGCATTACACCAAAACCTCTATAAGGGCAGATATCAGATTGATTACAACCAATACAAGGAGGAAACACAAAAGGAAGCCTTTACCAGGGAGTGGGAGGAAGCAGTAAGACGATGTAGGACGTATCCGCATCTGGAACGAATTAAGATCGCACCTCAGGAAGAAAAATAAAAAGAGAAGAGAGGTCTGGTAGAGGAGAATGGAAAGTGAATTCAACCAGGGGGCAGCCTATGCAAGAGATTGCATGATATCTAAAATTATCGGGCTTCAAGAAGAAATAGGATTCGATGAGAAAAAAGAATCCTATATCATTCTTCAGAAGCTTTTGATTGATATTGAAGAATCTTATGGTGGGATGTTTAGACCGTTCAAAGGGTAGACAATGCAAGCAGCGTGAGCAGCAGGATGGCAGCGCGGGCAGCAGGACAGGAGGAGAGACCAGTGGTTAAGATTACAAAAAAACTTTTAAGCGACTACAGAAAAATAAAACAATCGATTCCGCTTCTGGAGGCAGAGCTCCAGGAAATGAAGACAACGGATTCAGGCCTTGGAAACAGTACGATATTTGATTACCGGACTGGATATGGACGGCCCCAGAGTGTAGTGGGATTCGATAAAGAACTCTATGCCAAAAGAGAAAAGAGTTTGAAGAGGAAAAAAGAACAGGTTAAGGCAGTAGAGCAGTGGATTAACCAGATTGAGGAGGGACAGGTCAGATGTATTTTTAAGATGTTCTATATCGATGGCATGATGTGGAAAAAGATTGCATTAAAAACAGGCTATAGTAACAGCCCAGATTATCCAAGGTTGCATATCAGGGACGAATATCTTGATAAATGTGGCATTAAATAAAAAAGGTCGTTTGTGTCGTTTGTGTCGTTGTAGAATATAATGGAAGCCAAAGGCATTCAGCCGGCGGCTTTACTCCTTTACATAGAATGCCGGGTAAAACCGGCAACATAGCGGGATAGAGTAGCGGAAGCTCGCCAGCCCCATAAGCTGGAGGACGGAGGTTCGAATCCTTCTCCCGCAAGCCACATGTTTACCTCCTACTTTCTCGCCCGGTCATGTGCCGGGTGCTTTTATTATCCACAAGATGTTGATAAAATTGTGAATAAAATACTAAATAAAGTGTAATAAATGCTTGACATAGGGTAGACCATATGATATAATATAGTATGTAAGGAGGTGAGAACAGATGGCGAAAGGCAGAAGCCGAAGAAAAAGAAAAAGCCCAGTCAATTGGATTGAAGTAGCGGTTCAATTCCTGACAGGGCTCATAACTGGGATTATCATTCTGATAATCGATAAGCTGTGGAAATAACACAGCAGGGGAGGAGAAATCCTCCCCATATCAAAAGTATAACACGAATCGCCATCTTTAACAATGAGAATCGCAATAATTGCAGTAATTGCAGTGACGGCTGGTTTCATTGGCCGCAATATTTACAGAACAATAAGGAGGGACAGAGATGCCAAAAGGTAGCCCGAACCCTCAAACCATTGCAAGCCAGAAGTATCAGAAGAAAGCCGGCTACATGACAAAAAGCTTTAAAATTAAGCGGGAAGTAGCGGAACGATTCGAAAAGGCCTGTGAGACGGCAGGAGTCAGCCAGGCTGGACAGATTACAGAGCTGATGATGTCCTTTGCAAAAGAGCAGGAAGAAAAGAATACGAAGTAAGGAGAGAGCGCCTAAGGGGGCGCTCTTTTCCTTTGCCCTGAGCGTTGAATGGGAGTAGGTACTACTTACCCCCTACCCCCTATGCGGGTCCGGGGAAAGCGCGGTATTTTTGACTTTATGAGAAAAAAATTGATGGCATTTCCTTCCGCTTTTGGGAGACTGCTGGGGAGGTGGGCAAACGATGGTAGTAAATCAAAAACAGCTGGCGGAATGCCTGGGACTCAGCTCCAGAAGAGTCCGTGGATTAAGGGAAGAAGGGCTTTTCAAGCTGACGCAGGAAGGCAGAGGCTACAATCTGGAAAAGAGTATTCAGGAGTACATTGAGTACAAAGTGAATGCGGAAACGGGCCGACGTGCCTCAATCTCAAAAGAGGAAGTGCAGGCGCAGCATGAGGAAGTAAAAAAACAGATTTCTCTTCTGAAGCTCAGACGCCTTCGCAGAGAGCTTCATGAGGCTGCCGATGTGGAGGCTTTTCTATCTGACATGTTGATTCGATTTAAAAACCGGCTGCTTTCTGTGCCTGCTAAGCTGGCTATGCAGGTGGCTGGTGAAGAGGACATCAACCAAATTATTCAGATCATTAAAAAAGAGCTTCTTTCTGCACTGGAAGAATTGTCAGAATACGATCCAGATGAAATTGACGGTCAACAGACACTGGAAGGAGAGGAGCTGGAAGAAGAGGAGGATGAGGAAGAGTGACACGTCGGGAAAAAGCCAGAAGAAAAACGCGCCGGCTTTTCCAAAGAGTAATCAGTGCTGCCCTCTCCATTCAGGAGGAGTTAAAGGTCAGTGAATGGGCAGAAAAATACCGCGTTTTGGATGAAAGCAGTAATTTATCCGGAAAGTGGTCTAATGATGTAACGCCGTACCTGGTGGAGATCATGAATACCTTGAATGAGCCGCATATCAGAGAAGTTTATCTCTGCAAGGGTTCCCAGCTGGGAGGTACAGAAGTCCTGATCAATATGCTGGGATATCTCATTACAGAGGAACCTGGCCCGACGATGATTGTCTATCCTTCGGATGATTTGGCTAAAGACATCTCAAATGACAAGCTGAAACCAGCCTTTCGCCTGGTTCCGAAGATTAAAAAGCAGTTTTACGAGAATGCCTCCAAGGAGCTCCGCCTGAAATTCAAAAATATGACGGTGTATCTGCGAGGAGCCGGCTCTCCCTCCAAGTTGGCGTCAAAAGCAATCAAATATCTATTTTTTGACGAAATTGACAAGATGGGAGGCGCATCAAAGAAAGAGGCATCTCCCTACAATCTTGCCATGGAGCGTATTAAAACATTCAAGAGTCAGAGCAAGGTGTATGCCTGTTCTACTCCGACGCTTAAGACGAACTATATTTGGTCTCTGCATGACAGCGCAGATGAGGTAAAAGAATATTTTGTTCCCTGTCCTCACTGCGGGGAAATGCAGCAGCTTCTTTTTAAGCAGATTTTATTTTGTAAGGATGATGAGGAGAAAATGTCGCCCTATGAGAGAGCACAGACAGCTAAGTATATTTGCCCGGCGTGCGGTTGCGAGATTCTTGATAAGGACAAGCCGAAGATGCTTCGAGAGGGAGAATGGCGGGCAGTCAAAAAGAGGGGAGTTGGCAGACCTAAGACGGTCGGATATCATATCAGCTCCCTGTACAGTGTGTTCGTCACCTGGGCGGAAGCGGCTGAAGAACATTTGAAATCTTATAAAGATCCAGATATGCTTCAAAACTTTGTCAACAGCTGGCTGGCGGAACCATGGGAAGATACGAAACTCAAGACGACGGCGGATCTGGTGAAGGAACGCCAGACGGAGCTCCCGGAGTTTGAAGTACCTGACTGGGCCATTGAGCTGACAGGGGGAATTGACGTGCAGGAGACTTGTATTTATTGGGTCATACGTGCATGGGGAGAACACTGGACCAGCCAGCTGATTGCCAGAGGGCAGGAAACAAATCTCTGGAACGCCGACAACATTATGAATCTCTACTACGAAAAAAAGAATGGTGAGAAGCTGACTCCCTCTCTTGTTCTGGTCGACTCTGGAGATCAAACGGATATGGTATATGATTTCTGTGCTGATACCATGGATTACACGCTTCCATGTAAGGGATCCAGTAAAAGGCTGGAGACGGATTACAAATACAGCGTAATCAATAAGGCTGGTTCAAAGGCAGCCGGTATTAACCTGGTTATCGTAGATACCGGGAAGTACAAGGATCGAATTGCTTCCAGGATGCGCAGGAACAATGGAACCGGTTCCTGGATGGTATTTCAAGGGATTGATGAAGAATATGCCAACCAAGTGACAGCAGAGCACAAGATTAATGAACGGCAGGTAAATGGAGCAGTCACACAAAAGTGGGTGCCTAAGACAACCCATACAGATAATCACTATCTGGATGCAGAGGTGTATGCAATGGCAGCAGCAGACATTCGCGGCGCCAGAATCTGGCATCAAGAGCGGTATGTACCGCCTAAGAAAAAAACAGCGGAGATACCGAAAGAAGAACAGTGGATCCGTGACAATGAATTAGAAGGGTGGTAAAGGAATGGAAGGAAAAGAAAGAATAGAACATGAATCCAATCAAACGCCAGAAGCAGTAGAGAAGCCTTATTCCAGCCCAAGCCAGCAGCTGCGGGTTTTAAATGAGGCCATTTATAACATTATGGTAGGCGGACAGTCCTATAAGATAGGAACCCGTTCTCTTACCAGGGCAGATTTATCTACACTAATTGCTGAAAGAAACCGTCTGGAAGCCCAGGAGGCCCAGGAAAGTGGATTCCTCTACGGCGCATATGCAGCTGATTTTGGATACGATAACAGGAGGTAGCATGAAGCAGACAGTGATAGACCGGATTATCGGAATCATCAGCCCAAAAGCCGGTATTGAGAGGATGCGGTGGAGGAAGTATTACGAAGAGCAGCGTGGGAATTATGACGCCAGTGATTCGGGAAGGTTGCAGTCCCGGTGGAATACGCAGAATCAGTCAGCAGAGCTGACAGACCGCTTTGAGAGAGATGTCATCCGGGCGAGAACCAGAGACCTGGAACGTAACTCCGATATTTTAAACTCAGTTATCCGTGCCTTTCGCAGGAACGTGATAGGCGGAGGGCTTCAGATTCGCGTAACAACAGAGCAGGCAGACCGGAATAAGATTCTGGAAGCTGCCTGGAAACGATGGTGCGAAAAAGAAAACTGCGATGTCACAGGTACTCAGAGCTTTACCCAGATTGTCCGGATGCTGATTCAAAGAAAAATTGTTGACGGCGGGATTTTGATTATCAAGAGATATACTTCGCAGGGATATCTGCCGTTTCAGCTGCAGATCCTGGAGGTGGATGAGCTTGACGCCACTCAAATCCAGCCGAAAGAAAAAGACAATAAGGTAGTTGGAGGAATTGAGTACAACCGCTGGAACCGCCCAGCGGGATACTGGATTACGCAGTATGAAATTGACGGGTATACGCGGATGAAGCCCATGTATATTCCGGCTAAGGATGTAATCTTCTACTACGCGAAGCGTCGGCCTTCTCAGATCCGGGAAATGACGGATCTGGCTCCTACTGTAACCAGAATTAAAGATATGAATGAGTTTATCTCAGCTGTAACGATTAAGGAAAAGATAGCTGCCTGCCTGGCAATTCTGGTTAAACGTATAAACAATTTAGCGTCAAACCGCGGAAGGGATGGAAAGCCGCAAAGTGAAATCAGCTATGAGGGAAAGCGAATTGTCCCAGGCATGATTTTGGAAATGAATCCAGGAGACGATGCGCAGACGGTTACACCGCCAGGACAGGGCTCTGATGCTGCCACATTTCTGAAAGCGGAGCAGCGATTGATTTCTTCGGCATCTGGACTGTCCTATGAGGCTACAGCAAGGGATATGTCCGAAACCAACTATTCCAGCGCACGCCAGAGCGGAATAGAGGATGATCTGACCTATGACGAAGAAAAGGAGCTTCTGTTCCAGGTATTGGATGAAATCTATGAAACCTTTGTGATATCCTGCTGGCTGAAAGGGATTATCTCTGGAAATGATTTCTGGAACAATATTAGAGATTATACAGCCCATGAATGGGTTGTTAAGCCTAAACGCTGGATCGATCCGGCGAAAGAAGCGAATGCTAATGCAACAATGTTAAAAACGGGGCAGAAAACATTCCAGCAGATCTGCGCAGAAGCCGGGCGGGACTGGAAACAGGTCATTGACGAGATGGATGAGGCAAACCGGTACGCTGCTGAAAAGAACATTGACCTGGCTGCCATGCTGGCGGGAGGACCGGGCGCGCAGGAGCCGGAGGAAGAGGAGGGAAAGAAAAATGGAACGAAAGCCGATGCATAAAAATCCAGGCGGAGAAAATGATTTCTGCCCAACACGGTTTATGAATGCCAATATCCGGGCGGCGGGGGAAGGCGAAAATGAGAGGCAGTTTGAACTGTCTTTTTCGTCGGAGGAGCCCTATTCCAGGTGGTATGGAGTGGAAATCCTAGATCACTCCGGAGGATGCATGGATCTGAGCAGACTCCAGAGTATTGGGGTCGTTTTGTTTAATCATAAAAGGGATCAGGTTATCGGAAAGGTCGTAAAAGCCTGGAACGAAGACAACCGTGGAAAAGCGATCATTGAGTTTGATGATGACGACGAAGCGGAAAAGATCCGGAAGAAAGTAGATGGAAAAACCCTGAAGGGAGTATCCGTTGGTTATAGTGTAGATGCCTGGGAAGAAGTGGCAGCAGGAAAGAAATCCAGTGATGGCAGGTTTACCGGACCGTGCTATATTGCAAAAAAGTGGACGCCTCTGGAAATCAGTATTGTGTCCGTACCTGCAGATGCAACAGTAGGGGTAGGGCGTACCTATGACGGACCGGAAATTTCTCCAGCAGTACAGCCAGCGGAACTGTCTGTTCTGGAACGAATAGTCCAGGCGAACGAAAATCTGATGAAGGCACAGAGGAAATAATTACAGAGAAAAAAGGAAGTTAAGGTTCAGCAAAAGGCTGGGCCTTTTTAGATTCCAGAAATTAAAGAAAGGATAGATGATGATGAGACTAAAGCTTGTGAAACAGAGCGAATTTTTAGGAACAGTATGTGATTTCTATGTAGATGAAGAAGACAATATTTACATGAGCAGAACCCAGATTGGTTATGCATTGCAGTATAAGCAACCACAGCATTCGATTTTGGTGATGCACCAGAGACACAGAGATCGATTGGATAGATTTTCTATTGAAATATCGGGGTCTCAATTTGTGACCCCGATATATAAAAATAAAAATACAGACAAAGTCTTTATGTATTCTGAGAGAGGGATTTATGAAATTTGCCGTTGGTCGAATCAAAAAGTTGCGGATGAGTTTAATGATTGGGTATATGAAACTATTCAATCAATTAAAAGGAACGGTTATTACATAGTTTCTGAAAAGGACAGCAGATGGCTGGGGATTCGTGAAGAATCTAAGAAAGCCAGGAAATATGAAACAGACCAGATAAAACTCTTTGTTCAATACGCAAAAGCACAGGGCAGTAAGAATGCAGAACGGTATTATATGGTCTTTACAAAATTAATCAATGAAAAGGTAGGGCTTCATGGAAACCAGCGCGACACTATTCCGCAGGAAACTTTGCTGGAGCTGAAATCATTGGAAACGCTGCTGAAGATGCGCATTCGAAAGCTCATGGAACGGGATATGCCCTATAAGGAAATATACCAAGACATAAAGATGCTGGTGGAAGAATTTTAAAGAGAAAGGCAGGTAAAACACATGGAAAATTTAGAACAGGCTATGAGAGAAGCCGCCGCAGCGCTGACAGGTCAGGCAGTTGAAACAATTCCATCCGGCCCGTTAGAGGAAATCTGCACATTTATTGCAGAGCATTACCAGGCTCCGAAAAATGTGCCGTTTGTACAGGTATCAGCTCCAGCTGATGCAGCAGGAGAAGCTCCCACGAAGGAGGAATTTAACAATTTAATCAAGAAGCTGAAAGATGCCAAGGTGTTTAAATAGGCATCCTTTTTAGCCTATATCTTAATCAAAGAAGGAGGACACAAATGAATTTACAGGAAATGATTGCCCGCCAGAGAGAACTGACAGAGGCTGCAAGGCAGCAGGGACGTAGCCTGACGGCGGAAGAGCAAAGAGAATTTGATTCTCTTCAGGAACAGATTGACAGCATGACTGCCTCAGGGCAGGAAGGCCAGAGAGGAGCCAATCCTCCAGCGGGAAATCCTCCAGCGTCTGGAGAAGCTGCACCAGGCGGTGATGAGGCACGGGCCGCGGCCATGGCAGAACGCCAGCGGGTTCGAGACATTACAGATTTATGTCAGCGATTCGGAATGGATTCAGAGCCGTATATTTCCAATGACAGTACCCTGGATCAGGTGAGAGCAGCTGTCATTGAGCACTTGCAGCGGACAAAAGGGCCAGTCGGAACCAGAGTCACGGAAGACGAGGGAGATAAGAAACGCAATGCAATGACAGACGGAATCCTTCTTCGCCAGGGGATCCATGTAGAGAATCCGGCTCCGGGAGCTAATGATTTCAGAAACGCTACGCTGCAGATGATCGCGGCCAACTGTTTGACACAGGAGGATTCTCAGAGAAACTATTACATGGAATCCGGAGATGAGGTATATTCAGCGCTGCTTCAGAGAGCGTATTATAATCCATCTTCTGCTTTCCCGGCGATTATGGATAATGTAATCCGCAAATCCTATGTGGAGGGCCACAAGACAGCCCCGGTTACCTTTGAGCAGTTTACTACCAGAGGCACCCTGACAGACTTCAAGAAGGCAGACAATTATTATGTTCAGGGTGGATTTGGCCGGTTCCTGGAGGTTCCGGAGAACGGAGAGTTAAAGCACACGCTTCCGACTGATGAAAAGAAGCCGCAGAGGCAGTTAAAAACCTACGGCCGTCAGTTTACCATGTCACGCCAGGCATTTATCAACGATGATATGGGAGTGATTACAACGCTTCCCAATCGTGCGGCGAAAGCGGCCAGAATGACAATCAACAGCCAGGTTTACCAGATTCTGACGGGAAATCCGAAAATTTACGATGGTAAAACTCTGTTCGTTTCTGATCATAAAAACCTTCTGAAGGAAGGAACCGGTATTACCCAGGAGGCAGTGCAGGCGATGATTCTTGCGCTGGGAGGCCACAAGAAAAAGCAGGACGATATGGAGGAAGCGATTATCATTCGTCCGGGTACGATTGTGGTTCCGCTGGGTTATCAGTTTGCTATGTACACCTTGTTCAACAGCCCGACTATCAGCGCATCCGGAGCGGTCAACCCTCTGTTTAATTACAAGGATACGATTCAGATTGTGGAAGATGCCACATTAAACGTGCAGATCAAAGAAGGCAGCCCGATTCCATGGTTTATGGTGGGAGACAAGAACGATACTGACTTTATCCAGGTAGACTACTTAAACGGACAGGATATCCCGAATATCCGCCGCATGGAAGCGCCTGGACAGTTAGGCTTTGTCTGGGATGTATATCTTGACTGGGGTATCGCGGTTATGGACTACCGGGGAGCAGTAAAGAATCCGGGTATTACTTTAGAATCACCAATCGGATTAGCATAGGAGGTCAAGCATATGGCAAAAACAGCAACATACTGGCAGAAAGGCGAATCCTTAGATTACTTAAATGAAACAGGAACTGTGATTCCGGCGGGAACTGTCTTAAAACTGGGCGCTCATATTGGAGTAGCGGGGACTGACATTCTTCCAGAAGGAGTAGGATCCGTTCATATGGTCGGAGTGTTTAAAATTGAAAAAAAATCAGGTATCGCTCTGGCTGTGGGAGATCCGGTCAAATTTGATGACGAAGAAGGAATTGATAAAGATACAGGCGGCACTGCGACTGTAGGCTATGCGGTAGAGGCGGCAGAGGCGGACGAGCTGACTGCCTTTGTAAAACTGTTAGGTTAGTATGGGGTTTAAAGATATCGTTGCAAAGGATAATCGTTCTGTTTTCCTCAATCCTGCGGAGTTTGGCTCGCTCCACAGGATTGACGGAAGGACTCTCTGCATCCTGGTAGATGACAACGAGATGATCGAGCGGGAGAAGCGAACTCCATCAGGAGATGAGTTAGATGGAATTTATAAAAGAAAGCTGCTTTTTTATGTGCTGTCAAAAGAGTTCGGTCCTCTCCCGGCCATTGGCCGCCTTCTTACGCTGGATGACAGGAAATACAGGATTATTGACGCGGTGAATGAGGATGGGATTTATTCCATCAGTCTGGAAGCGGTGAGGGGCGTATGATACTAAAAATTCATCTGGAAAATCAGGACGAAATTCGAAAGCTCTTGCAGGAATCTGGAAAAAAAGCGGAACCTTTGCTGAAACAGGCGGTAAATGAGACGGCGAAACAGGCCAAAAAGCGCTTGTATCAGGATACAAAGAGCGAGTATACCATCCGGAGAGGGAAATTTTCGGAGAAGAGTTTGGAACTAAAATGGGCTACGTTATCGAAGGGCTTTGCACAGATTCAGGTTTCGGGCGAGGTGCTTTCTCTTCCTGGCGCATACCAGTTCCGGAAGAATGGAAAAAGGGTGGCAGCAAAGGCAGCCGTTAAGCGCGGCGGCATGAAGCCCATTGAAACAGGCGGGTTAAAAGGCTTTATTACCTCAGTCAGACAGGAAAAACAGAAAAAAGCGCATACTGGAATTTTTCAGAGGCGAAGCGGCGCCAGACATCCCATCCGAGAAGCCCAGGGCCCATCTATTTCCAAATTAACAGAGATGACGTTTCGCAGGCTGGAGGGTGAAATTGGAGAGAGTCTTCAGGATGCAGTGTGGAATTTAATAAATAAAACCATTTAAAGGAGGGAATCACATGTCTTATGAACCGACCACATGGTCAGAAGGGGATTTTATTACAGCTGATAAATTAAATAAGATGGAGCAGGGAATTAAAAACGAGCAGGTAGGACCTCAGGGACCGAAAGGTGAGCAGGGGCCTGCTGGCCCCAAGGGGGAAACGGGAGAAAGAGGTCCGGCAGGGCCACAGGGTACAGCTGGAGCGAAAGGAGAAAAAGGCGATCAGGGACCGGCAGGACCGCAGGGCGCTGCCGGCGCAAAAGGAGAGCCAGGAGAGCGTGGCCCAGCAGGGCCTCAGGGTGCTGCCGGTGTAGGACTGACAGGAACGGCCACCAAGATAGAGACTTTATCCACGGAGACTCCCACGGATACGAAAAATAAAATCAATGAGATAATTACGGCTCTGATAGCCAGGGGCGTGCTGAAAGCGTAGGAGGCTCTATGACCAATAATCAGCTGGAAGTATGTTTAATCCAAACGATTGAAGAGCTATCAGGACGTATCCTGCTGACAGGAACAAAGGGAGAGCGAAAAAAACTGAAAGGATACCCCGGAACGCTGCCACAGCTGTCTCTGCCAGATTATTGGGAAATGGAAGAAAGCGAATCCCTGGGAGATTCGGCTGTGGAGGATACGTTAATCCCATACTGTGTGGTAAAAACCACAGAAGTGGAAATGAAAGAGGATGCAGCCAAAGCGAAGGTTTATCTGGTGTTCTGTCTGTATGCTCAGGACGGCGGGCATCAGACGATGTGGAACCTTTTAAACTGTGTGACAGGGTATTTCCGGACACACCCAGTAATGGATGCCTTTTACTGCGAAAGAGCCATGAAGGCGATTGAACAGGAAGAAGATACTTATCCTTATTTTTTTGGCGGAATTGAGATGACATGGAATCTTCCGGATTTAGAATGTGAGGAAAATTATGAATAGCAAAGATGAAAAGCAGACGGCCGGCGTTTATCTGGGGCCGTCTTTTTATGGAATTATTCAGAAGGGCACTGTACTGCGCGGAGGATATTCCAGCAAGATGGCTCAGCTGATGGGAGCATACCCGTTTCTTCGCGGGCTGATTGTTCCGACGTCGCAACTGGCAGAAAAAAGGATGGAGCTTAGAAAGCAGGATTCGGAGCTTTTTATGCTTTACCAGAAAGCAGAACAGATTAAGGAGGAGAAGCATGTATAAACACGGGATTGAGGTGACAGAAAAGCAGACGGCGAATGTAAGGCCGTTATCTACTTCTTACGGCGTTCAGGTGATCGTAGGAACAGCACCCATTCACTTGACGGCACATCCGGAACAGGCTGTTAATAAACCGATTCTCTTAAATTCCTGGGAAGAGGCGAAGGAAAAGCTTGGATACTCGGAACGATGGAATCTGTATACTCTGTGTCAGAGTATGTACGCATCCTGGAAACTGTTCCAGGTATATCCAGCTGTCTTTATTAATGTGCTGGATCCGGAGCGTCACAGTAAGGATTCGGAATCCAAAAATATCCAGATTCTGAGTCACCAGGCTGTTCTGGAGCAGGAAGGCATTTTGTTAAGCACGATTCAGATCAATCAGGGAAGCGGCGCTATGGCGGACTTTGCAAAAGTAGGAAGCGCGAAAGTAGGAGCTGCGGCACAGGGACCAGCGCTTACTCCAGAAAAGGACTATATTGTCAGCTTCAATGAGCTGGGATATCCAGTTATCACAATGCTGAGTACAGGAGACGGGTACGACTTAGAGCAGATCCAGGTTTCCTATCGTTATCTGGATGCTTCCATGGTGACAGAAGAGGATATCATTGGAGCTTATGACATGGAATCTGGAAAGGAAACCGGCCTTGAAACCATCCGGCAGGTGTATCCGATGTATCACTTCTCTCCTGGTCTGATTCTCGCCCCTGGATGGAGCAAGATGCCAAACGTAGGCGCAGCCATGCAGGAGAAATGCACGGAATTAAACGGAGTGTTCCGCTGCGAATGCGTACTGGACCTGGATACGGAAAAAAATCGGAAATACACGGAATGCGGAGTGGCTAAGGAAAAGGCAGGATATACGGATCCGCACAGTATTGTGTGCTGGCCGGAACTTTTGATGGATGGAAAGCATATGGCGTTTTCAGCGGCTTACGGGGCCATGGCCAGCTATTACACAGCAACGAATGGGGATGTGCCCTATATTTACCCATCCAACAAACTGCTGAATGCAGAGGGGGCAGTTCTGGCAGACGGGACAGAGATTACTCTGGATCAGCCGCAGGCTGCCTATTTAAACGGGGATGGAATTGTTACAGCGATCAATGATGGAGGATGGAGAAGCTGGGGAAATAACACAGGCTGTTATCCGGGAAACACGGATCCGAAGGATTACCGGATTGGATGCCGGCGGATGTTTTCTTTTGTGGCAAACTATTTCATCCGCCAGTACCAGAAACGCCTGGACAGCCCTATGAACCGCAGGACGAGTGATGATATTGTCAACAGCTTCAATATCTGGGGCAACAGTCTGGTCAGCCAGGGAATGTGTGCCGGACTTCGCATGGAGTACGATGAAAGAGAAAACAGCGAAGAAGATTTATTAAACGGCCATGTAAAGGTAAAGATTTATCTGGCTCCGTACACTCCGCTTGAGTATATCCAGGCATCTGAGGAATTTGATATGACCACCTTACAGGCAGCTATCGTAGGAGAGGAGGAATAGTAATGTTTAAGCCACAGGTAATCAACCGATTCAATCTGTACCGCAACGGCTCTGTGCTCATTGGAATCTCTGGAGAAGTCGAGCTTCCAGAGGTAACAAATCTGACGGATACACTGGAGGGCTCCGGAACAGGCGGAAATCTGGAGGTTCCGGTGATTGGATTAACGGATACGATGGACATGAAGATTCCATATACAACCTTGAGCAAATCTGCCTTTGCGATGATGGATCCAAACGAAACAGTTGATCTGATGTTAAATGGAGCGATTCAGGGCATGGACAGCGGCTCCGGAAAAGTCAGCTACTCTCAGATGAGTATAGCTGTGCGCGGCGTTGTGAAAACCTTTTCGCCTGGAACAGTAAAAGCAGGCGGAAAGATGAATTCCAGCGTAACGTTAAGCCTGAGCTATTACAAAATCGTCATCGACGGCACGACAATGCTTGAGATCGACAAATTAAATGGAGTATATATTGCAAACGGAAAAGACATTCTCAAAGAAGTCCGGAATATGTGCTAAGGAGGAGCTGCAAAAATGATGGAAGAGAAGAACAGGGAAGCTGTAAGACCGGAAAATCTGGCGGATTCTCCAGAGAAAGAGAATTCAAAAAAAGCGAATAACTGGAAAATCATTAAATTGTCAAAGCCGCTGGAACATCAGGGCAGTCAGGTGACAGAACTGGATTTAACAGGACTGGATGATTTAACGCTCAATGATTTAAACGAGCTGTACAATACCTACGAGCTGATGGGCGGCGGCGGCACGGTCATGCAGGAGACGTCCCTCCTGTTCGCGGAGCTGGTAGCTCAGAGACTGACAAGGCTGCCGTTAGAGACACTGGGAACAATGAAAGCTAAGGATGCGATTAAGCTTAAAAACAGGATTTACCGTTTTTTCTTCATGTAGGCGTAGGGGATCCGGCGGAAATCAAGGAAGCCCGAAAAGCCTGTATCTTTGCGTCGAAATACACCCATACAGGCCTGGGATTCTTTTTTGGACTTCCGCTTAAAACGCTGAATCGGATACTGTTGGATATTTCAGAAGCCGCCAAGGAAGAAAGGAGGCTGCGCAATGGCAAATAAGAAAGAATACAAAGTAAAGATTCAAATCGGAGGAGAAAAAGACAGTTCTTTAGATAAGGCGTTTTCACAGACGAAGCGAGAGCTGGATAACCTGTATCGTTTCTCCAAACGGACGAATCAGAGCTTTTTATCATCTGTCAATAAGATGGATGCGTTTGTTGATAAAACGTTTTCGTTTATGGCAAAAGGAGCTGCCGCTGCGTCTGCTGGAATTACCGGAGCTTTAGCGGCTTCGACAGCAGCCGGAGCCAGTTTCGAATCCCAGATGAGCACGGTTCAGGCTATTTCCCAGGCATCTGAATCAGAGATGGCACGTTTGAAAGCTCTGGCCAAGCAGATGGGAATTGAGACAAAATTCTCCGCGACAGAAGCGGGGCAGGGCCTGGAATACATGGCGATGGCTGGCTGGGATGTGGATTCCATGCTGGCCGGCCTTCCAGGAATCATGAATCTGGCGGCCGCCTCCGAGGAGGATCTGGGACAGGTATCCGACATCGTAACGGACGCTATGACGGCGTTTAATCTGGAAGCCTCCCGTTCTGCAGAGTTTGCTGACGTGCTGGCCCAGGCGTCTGCCCGTTCCAACACAGATGTGGCTATGATGGGGCAGACATTTAAGTATGTGGCTCCTGTGGCTGGAGCACTGGGTTTCAGTATTCAGGATACGGCAACAGCTATCAGCTTGATGGCCAATGCCGGCATTAAAGGAGAGCAGGCTGGTACGTCTCTTCGGGCAATATTTAGCCGTATCGTTAAACCTACCGCCGAGGTAGCGTCAGCCATGGAGCGTATTAGACTCTCTGTCACCAACTCAGACGGCAGTATGCGCTCTCTGGATGAGATCTTAAGAGATCTGCGTGCAGGCTTTTCAGGACTGTCTGAGTCAGAACGGGCCAGTACGGCGGCAAGTCTGGCTAGTCAGGAAGCCATGTCCGGAATGTTGGCTTTAGTAAACGCCAGTGACGAGGACTACGAAAAGCTTTCTGATTCTATCTACCACGCAAAAGGAGCGGCCGAAGAGATGGCAGGCGTCCGGATGGATAATCTCAAAGGAGATGTAACGCTCCTTAAAAGTTCCGCGGAAGGAGCTGGCATTGCTATTTATGAGGGACTTTCTGAACCGTTCCGGGAAGGAGTACAGACGGGAACCGAGTGGTTAAACTCCTTCACTGAAAGTGTAGAGGAAAACCTTCCTACGATCCGAAGAGAGGTCAAATCTGCCGGAAGCGCCTTAATGGGGTTTGCAGATCCAGTGTTAGAGCTTGGTTCCTGGTTTTTACAGCACCCAGAGGTAATACAGGGAGGATTGACAGGCCTGGTATCGACTCTTTTAACCTTTAAAGCAGCCAAAGGCATAACCTCCGCCGTTAAACTATTCGGAAGCCTGAGCGGCATGATAAAAGCCTGGCCGGTAGCAGCCGCAGGTTTGGCCATTGGCGGAATTGCAGGCATTACCAGTGCGGTGAAAGCGGCTGCCAGAGAACGGGCAGTGAAGAACCTTGCGGAGCATTTTGGAGACGTCACACTTTCCATCGAGGAACTGGGCGAAGCGGCTAAACACGTATTGGGAGACGATTTGTTCTTCGGAATCGAAGAAATGGAGCGTTCTTCCACAAGAGCAGACGACTACTACCAGACCATGAAGGACAGCATGGAAGCAGTTCAAAAGATGGACTGGAAGCTGTCTATGGGAATTGAGCTGAAGGAAGGCGACGCTCAGGAGTATGTGGCGGCAGTGGACGCTTACGTGCAGAATGCCCAGGACTATATCACCGAAAAAGGATATGAGTTAAATCTGGCGGTTGACCTGGTTATGGGAGAAGCAGGAACCGGCTTGTCGGAAGACAGCGGGGCATTTTACCAGGCTCTTCTGGCTCAGCTGGATCCGTTAAAAGAAAATATCAGCGCAGCGCTTCAGGATATCACAGAAAACGGCCTGACTCTGGACAAGCAGAAAATCGTGAGTGATTATCTGGGCCAGATGGCAGAAATTACTTCCATGATCACGGAAGCGGAAAATGCCGCAAAACTGCAGATGATTCAAGGGAAGTATGCCGGAGCTGCTCTGGATGCGGATTCCTTTCAGAATTTGCAGGCGGAATTGGCGAATTATACGGAACAGGCGATTCAGTCTACAGATGAAGCTTATCAAAAGGTGTTGACAAGTTTAAATGCTCAGAGACTTGCCGGAGAAAAGGGAATGGAGGGTGGAATTTCTCAGGAGGAATTTGACGCCCGTTCGGCGGAAGCGGCGCAGAGCTACTATCAGAGTAAGGCTGAGACGATCTTAAACGGCCAGCAGGCTATGGTTGATACCATTATGGCAACTTATGGGGACGAGATCGAGCCGGTACTGGAAGAAGTAAATCAAAAACTGGATGAAAAAGTCAGGGAGGTAATGACAAATCCTTATAACATGCTTCCTGAGGACTTCATGCAGGAACTTCAATGGGCGATTGATGAAGCCATGGGCGAAGCTGAGCTGCCCAGCGATGCGCAGGATGCTCTGGGGATGCTGGTTAAAGGAATGGAACCAAGCGAAGAGCAGATGACGCAGCTCATTAATCAGATGAAGCAGTCTGGACAGGCTATTCCGCAGGCTTTTTTAGAAGGCATGCAGAGTATTGACATGATCCGGGCCGCATCAGGAGATGAGGAAGGATTGTGGGGAACGGTTGGCCAGATTATTGCAGAAAGCCCGGAGCAGGCTCTTGTCTTAGAGGCGGCCCGGCAGCAGGGCGCTATGTTTCCGCAAGCTGCGTTTAATGCGATAGAGGCCGAATACCCCAACGCAGATACAGCGGCCCGGCAGTTTTTAGAGCATCTGAAGAGTTCATTCGAGACAGGGATTACCGCAAATGTACCGGTTTCTGTGTCAATTAATACGATGATGACTCCAGAGGGACAGACGGCAGTTGGGAAACTTCGAAATTCTGCAAAGAATCTGCCTGGCCATGCTGAAGGAGGAATTTTTGACACACCCCATATCGCCGCATTCGCAGAAAAGGGGCCGGAGGCAGTAGTTCCCTTGGATGGCAGTCAAAAAGCTATATCAATCTGGCAGGAGGCTGGGAAGCTCCTGGGAGCTTACGAAAAGAACAGCTACAGCCGTATTTACGAATCTCTTTCACAAAATGGGCCAAGAAGTGATTCTGCTGTTCCAGCAGGAGCTGGATACGAAAGAGGTGCTTTCCAGCCAGTGATTAACATTTATGGGAATACCAACAGAGAGGATATCAATAACGGGTTAATGATGACATTTGAAAAATGGAAGGAGTACATGGAACGATATGAAGATGGCAGGCGAAGGGTAAGCTTTTAAATAGGAGAGAGGAAAACCTCTCTCCTGGCGGCTTATTCTGTGTCGGCGGTGTTCTGGCACAGCTTATCCAGCATGACCTGAAGCGCGTCGGCCAGCTTGATGGCGGTATCTACCTTGCAGCGATCAAACCGTTCAATGTCCTCGATGGTGCGCTGAGGGACGCCTGCTAGCTCTGACAGGGCGCGAATGCTTAATGATTTTTCATTCCTGATTTTTTTAAGTTATGGGACAATCCCTGTATTAATTCATAGAATTTTACTTTTTGTTATGATATACTAAAGCAAAAAAGGGAGGCAGAGATGAAACGGTTATTAATAGCTTTGATGTGCAGTGTAATATTATGTGGTTGTGGAGATGCTGAAGTAGCAGAAGAAAGGCAGATAACTATTTCAGAAACAGAAGAAATATTGGGCACAGCAGAGAAATCTGAGGAATTTTATTTTTCAGAAAACAATGGTACTAATGCAGAGACGGCGTTAAATAATGAAAAGAACAATAATTCGACAGAGTTTTCATGGGATGAAATAGAGGAAACAGTGCCATTAATAACATTTTCTGATAGAATGTTAGAGGACTACAAAAATCAGAAAGTCCTTCTAAAATGCATTCTCACAGACATTGAGTATGTAGGGCTAGCAGATAGCTCGATGAGTTTTGAGTTATGGGTAGAGGATGGAGGATTTTATAATAATTATGGAATGGGATTAATTTCTTTAGAGGATGGAGTATATGGTATAGAAGACTTGAAAAATGCGGGGGATGGGGATAGTTTTTTATTCTATACAACTATTTATGAGGACGGAAGTATTGCAACGACAGAAATAATTGCGGCGAAACAGATAGAACCTGAAATGGATTTAGTGCAATTAGAGGATTCTTATAAAGCGCATTGTAGTTTATTGGATTATGAAGAGGTTTTAAGAAATCCCGATAAATACACAAATGAAATGGTGGTGGTTTCAGGTAAAATTCTGCAAGTATTAGAAAATGATGAAAGAAATGTGGAATTCTTGCTTGATACTGAAAAAGATAATGAAATCGTGTATATATCAGGAGATTTGGCAGAAGGAGACGAAAGGATTTTAGAGGGAGATAGCATCAAGGCGTATGGTAAAGTAACAAAAAATTTGAAATCATATATCTCGATTTGGGGAGAAGAGAAAACGGTTGTGAGAGTAAGCTCCCAGTTTATAGAACGACAGTAAAATACAGTAATTTTTTTGTTAGAAAAATGAAAAGAGTAGTAATTAAAAAAATGTAAAATGAAAAGACGCTCCACAGATTTGGCCGCCTGGGCGCGTCTTTTCATCTGAAGCTTATGGAATTCACCACATTTCTTATTTGCCCTTATGATACATCTTTTTCAGAAAAAGTCAATGAAAGAACGAGTTATCAAAACGCCTTTCCTGCGAGGGGCGTTCTTTTTATGTGCAAATTTTAAAAGGAGCGGACAATGAAGCAGTATAAAACTGTCCAAGGAGATACCTGGGATCTGATTGCAAAAAAGCAGTACGGAGATGAAAAGAAGCTGGACATCCTGATGATGAATAATTTTTCCTTGCTGGACTATGTGGTTTTTCCGGCTGGTGTGCTGGTTGATATCCCAGAGCTTCCAGACGAGGAACAGCAGGGATGGCCGGAATGGAGGAATAAATGAAAACGCGAAGAATAAGAACAGATATTCTGTATAACGGAGTGGATGCCAACGTGGATATTTCCAGCGTTTTAGCGGACTTTTCCTTCTCAGATTCCACAGAGGAGTCAGATTCGATTTCTTTGACCTTAAACGACAGAGAAGAAAAATGGTCTGGAGCCTGGATGCCGGAAAATGGAGATAAGATCCGGGCTGGTATCGTATTAGAAAACTGGAGATATGAAGGAGAGAAAAAAGAAATTCGCTGTGGGGAGTTTGTGGTGGATTCTTACCGGATTCAGGCTCCGCCGCAGAAAATAGACATTGAAGGAGTATCATCTCCGGTGAATCGTGATTTTAAAGAGACAGAACGGACACAGACCTGGGAAAAAGTGACAATTCGCCAGATTGCGTCTGAGATTGCCGGGCGTTATGGCTTGACTCTTGTTTATGATACGGCTCAGGATATTACCCTGGAGCGGGAGGAGCAGAACGGAAAGACGGACAGCGTTTACCTGAAAGGACTGTGCAATCAATATGGTTTAGGGATTAAGGTATACGCTTCCCAGCTGGTAATCTGGTCCTATGAAGAATATGAGTCAAGAGCGCCGGCGGCAGCCATATGGCCGAAAATGACACGAAAGTGGAGTTATAAAGGCAGTATCCAGGGAACCTATACAGGGGCCAAGGTATCCTACTCAGATCCACAGAAGAATGAAACCCTGGAGGCTTTTGTAGGGACAGAAGGGAGAATCCTAAGCGTAAATCAGAAAGCGGAAAGCATCGCAGATGCGGAGCAGATTGGAAAGAATGCCATGAGGAATGCCAATCGGAAGGAAATCACCGCGGAACTGTCTCTCTGGCCGGACATATCGCTGGCCCTTGCCGCTTCCCAGACCGTACAGCTGACAGGATTTGGAAAAATAGATGGGATTTATTTTGTGTCAAAAGTCCTGCATCGGATTTCTTCCGGTGGAGAATATGAACAGGGACTGAGCCTTTACCGGATAAAGGGAGAGACGCGGACAGAAGAGACGCCTGAAGAGGTTTCAGGGGGACAGGAAAGAGACTACATTGTAAAACGCGGCGATACACTCTGGGATTTGGCAAAGGCTTATTATGGCAGCGGAACCAAGTACACTATCATTTATGATGCGAACCATGAAATAATTGAAGAAGAAGCAAAAAAACGAGGGCGTCAAAGTTCCAATGGAGGGTATTGGATTTATCCAGGGACAGAATTAACCATTCCGTAGGAGGTGGAAAGCGTGAATGAAATCAGAATCGGAAAGGTATCTTTTGTTAATTATGCGGCCGGGACGGTCCGCGTGGTTTATCCAGACAGGAGTGATAAGAGTACAGCGGAGCTTCCTGTGTTCTGCGGATTCGGGAAAGAATACCAAATGCCAGACGTCGGGGATTTGGTATTGGTGGTCCATCTGTCCAATGACAGCAGTATGGGAATTGCCATGGGAAAATTCTGGAACCAGTCCATGGCTCCGAAAAAAAGTGGGGCAGACGTATACTATAAAGAATTCCAGAAAGAAGGCGCAGCATTTTTAGAGGCGGCTGCTGGAATACTGCAAATTCATGCAGCATCTCTTATTTTGGAAGACAATTCTGGTTCTATTTCCGTCTCGGAACTTCTTGCAATGAAAAGGAAGGTGGATTCTTTATAATGGCAAAGATAGGCACGTTTGGAAAACTTCGTTTTAAAATCAGTGATAGAGAAGCTCTGATATTTCAAAACATGAAACGGGAGCTGTCGGGAAAATGGAATCAAATGGAGCGAATCGGCCAGAAGCCTTTGGTATCTTTTGGAGGATCGGAGCTGCAGAAAATTACATTCACGGTTTTCTTGGATGCAGGCCTTGGAGTATCCCCCAGAGATTTATTGGAGGAAATGGAAGAAATGACAGAACGAGGGACAGCCGAGTATCTGATCATTGGCCAGAGGCAGGTAGGAGCTGGACGGTGGGTACTCGTAAAAAGCTCTGAAGCCTGGGATAAGATCCTCAATAAAGGCGAACTGCTCCGGGCGACAGCGGAATTAACGCTTCAGGAATATGTATAGGGAGGGCGCTGCATGAAAATTGTAATACAGACAGGAGACGAGTCATTAAAAAACCAGATGCAGACGCTTCTGGAGACACGGGCCGGCTCTGTGCCAGTGGACAGAGATTTTGGAATCAGCTGGGAATGCCTGGATGAGCTTCCAGAGGTGGCAGAAAGCTTATTTTATCAGGAGGCATTAAAAAAAGCGGAGCGCTATGTTCCGGATGTTCGAATCCGAAAAGCTTCGTTTCAGGCAGATGAAACAGGACTTATGACGGCGGTGATCGAATGCGAAAGGAGGAGGGAATGAGCACGACAGTGAAAGAACGCCTGGAACAGTATCCAGAGATTTCGTTTATTGAAGGCATTTCGTTTGAGACTTTTTTATCCGATCTGCTGAAGACGTATCAGGAACGCTACAGAGAGCTGACAGGAAAGGAAGCAGAACTTCCGGAAGCAGATCCAATCCGATTAATTTTGTATAGCTGTTCTGTTCTTCTGTATCAGGGAATGCAGTATATTGACAAGGCTGGAAAAATGGGGCTGTTAAAGTACAGCAACGGCGAGTTCCTAGATAATCTGGCAGCTTTAAAGAAGGTAGAGCGTAATCCAGCAAAACAGGCAAAAACGGTTCTGCGTTTTACGCTGTCAGCAGCGCAGCAGCAGGTCATCGGAATCCCGAAAGGAACCCGGGTAAAGGGGCGGGAGTTATTCTTTTCGACAGAGGAATACGGAGAGATTCCGGCCGGAGAAATGTCTGTGGAGATCCCGGCAGCCTGCCTCACGCCAGGAGAGGAAGGAAACGGCTTTTTACCTGGAGAACTGCACGCGCTGGTAGATCCAATCAACTACATCGGCACAGTAACGAATACAACGACAACGGCAGGGGGAGAAGATAGAGAAAATGATGAATCATTGGCAGAACGAATCTATCTGTCGCCTTCTTCATATTCGACTGCTGGGCCGGAAGACGCCTACCGCTACTGGGTAATGACAAAAAGCAGCGAAATTTTAGACTGCAAAATTTACTCAGAAAATCCGGGAGAAGTAGATATTTATGTGATGATGCAAGACGGAAAGCTGCCGGATGAAGGATTCCTGAAAGAGCTGGAACAGTATTTATCGGATGACAGCCGAAGGCCGTTGACTGATTTGGTCAAAGTAAAGACTCCGGAGGAAATAAAATATCAGATTGACGCTACCTATTATATTAAATCTTCAGATCGGGATATGGTAGAGGAAATAAAAAAGAAAGCAGAGAGTGCTTGCCAGTCCTATATTGATTGGCAGCAGTCTGCTATAGCAAGAGATATTAACCCCTCCAGGTTGATGTATGAGCTGATGCAGGCAGGCGTTAAGTGGGTGGAGATTCGAAGCCCAGCTTTTACGGAAATCACAGGTGCAAAGGTAGCGAAGGCGGAACGTATTAATCTGGTTTATGGAGGACTTCAGGATGATTAATTTCAGCGAGGCTGACTTATTATCTGTTCTTCCAGAACATTTGGAACAGGTACAGACAGAGGCGCTTAGTGCAGCTGTAAAGGAGGGTCTGCAGAAGCTTCAGACATACAGCAGAGCAGCATCTGTATACGCATCCATTCCAGAGCTTCCGGACGAGGTATTAAATTTACTGGCTGTCGAACTTCGAACACAGTATTACAATCCAGAGGATCGAAGGGACCGGCGAGAAAAAATGGTAGAACAGACGCTTGCTTGGTATCTACGAGGCGGAACAGGCTCTGTTCTCACGGAATATCTGGGAGCTTTGTATCAGGGAGGCCGCTTAGAAGAATGGTATCATTATGGTGGGAATCCTTATTTTTTTAAAGCGATAGTAGATTTGGCTCTGGATGATGAAATAGAGACAGGCACAGGAGAAAGAATCACAGAAAGGATCCAGGCTTACAAGAATGTACGTTCCTGGCTGGAAGAACTAGTGTTTCATATTGGTGTACAGGTTCCTGTACCTATTGAATACGAGAACAAGATTCGGTTCTTTTCTGAGTTTTATCCCAGGTTTAATCTGGCTGTTTTAAAACTGGATGGAACCTGGAAGCTGGACGGCAGCCGAAAATTAAACGGATACGACAGTAACGAGACGCTGGATTTTTATCCGGTGGCTATGAGCGTTATAGTGCCAGTTACAGTTCCGGTTCAGGCGGAGTTGTCCGGAAGCTGTTTTAAAATGGCAGCAGAAGAGGGCGTAAAGGTAGAAGCTGCGCAGAACATAGGCATAGAAGCGGCAGAAAGTGTGAAAATGGAACAGAAGCTGACCTTCCAGTCAGAGGCAGGGATTCCTGTACTACAGACGACAGCTTCCATGTATAAAAAGAACCTGCTTAATGGTTCCTGGAAGTTAAGCGGCAGCCGTAAGCTGGACGGCGGTCGGTATGCTCTTTAAATTTGTAAACGGTTAAGGCCGGGAAAGGATAAAAATATGGCAAGCAATAAAGGTGTAATTACAGTAACAGGCAGGAAAAAGCTTTGTATGGCACACGCAGGAGACGGCAGTCTCCCTAAAATCGCCAAGATGGTGTGGGGAGATGGCGGCGTGGATGATCAGGGGGTTCCTAAGGAGACTACCGGCACGGAGGTAGGACTTTATAATAAACTCCTGGAAAAAGCAGTGGAAGGGCACAGCTATGTCAACGAGGAAAAAACAACCTGCCGGTATAAGGCTACCCTGGAAAAGGGAGAGCTGACCGGAAAAGAAATCTCAGAGATGGGCCTTCTGGACGCTGACGGTGATCTGATTGCCTATCGTACCTTTACGAGGAAAGGGAAGGATGAGGATATCCCCCAGGAGTACGATATGGATGAGATTTTTTAATGGAGGTACAGCATGGGAAATTTTGAAATTCAGGATCCGCCAATATTTCAGACGGAGATTACAAAATGGAGCCGGGAGACAAACGCCGACGGCGATGAAATGGGCCGGGATATGGAAAAGGTTTTTAACAATACCATATACAATAAAGCTCAGACAGAGAAAAATAAAAAGGAAATCGAACGGGAAAAGGCTGTGACAGAAGTGTTGCTTACGGCAGCCGACTGGCAGGAGGAAAATGGTTTGTACATACAGACAGTATCCATACCAGGCGCTGAGGAAGGCGCGGAGCCGGTACTGTACAGCGCGCTGCCTGACGATGCAGATGCGGAAACCAGAAAGGCGTATAAGAAAGCGTTTGGCATTATCGCAGGAGGCAGCGGAAGCATTGGGGCTGGAACAGCTACATTTAAGGTGGACAAGAAACCGGCGACAGACTGTACAGTAGGGTTGAGAGGAGTGTAAGCTTATGGGAAAGATTTGGATGCCAGGGGGCGGAGGAGGCGGAGCCTCCAGTGATGACTGCACTTTAATGAGAGCTGCTGTGCCGAAAGGTTTGACGGCAGTGACGGCAGACTCCGATGATGAGGCTTTGGAGGGAACTCTGGATACAGAGGCAACACTGTCAGATTCGCAGGCCCTGAGCGGCCAGACGTTTTTGAAGTGGAATCCTCAGACGAAGCTGTTTGAAAAGCATACAGGCAATATGGCCAATAAGGGAGCCTGGAACTCCCGTTTAGGGATTAATGGAAAAATTATGATCCCGGCAGGATATCATAATGGATCCGGTTATGTAGATCAGGCTCTTACTACCAAAGGAGCAGCTACATATACGCCAGGGCGCAGCAATCAGGTGATTGGAGCTAGCCAGTGGTTATCTGGAGCGCAGACGATCCTTGGAGATCCTAATTTAAAGCCGGAAAATATTAAAAAAGGCGTTACAATTTTTGGAAATGTGGGAACACATGAAGGATATGTCACAAGCCCTTTATATTTGTTTAACAATGGAACATGGGGTGGCCTACAGACTACCGGCATGACAGAAGTTACTGATAAAAATGGCAAAGGATATATCGAAATTAATTCAGCTATATGGTTCGGAGGTAGACGAGGCACAGAGGAAAACGCAGATATATTAAATGCTCGTCTTAATCAAAAGGTAAATTTGACTAGCTATAAATATATAAAAATTCGTACAGAAAAGCCATTTTATGAAAATTACATAGCCATAGGCATTTCTGATAGTCCTAGCGCAGGACTTGGTAATTACATCGCTTCCACAAAAGTGAACAATGTAGGCGATGGTTATTATATCCTTGACATATCGTCAATTAGTGGTGAAAAATACATTTACTTGGAAGCTTCAACATTCAACTTATATTCGAGTAATATGAGCGTAGTTGTGAAAGTTACTGAACTTATGCTTACAAATAACTAACTGCGGTTTAAAAAAGTTAGTCTGTGAAATAAAACCTAAAAATGCTTAATAGGGAGGCATTATTATGAAGATTTTTGTAAATGAATTTCATCAGATAAAAGCCGTCCGTGAAAATACTACGGGCGACGATACATTAAAAGAAATCGAAGTTCCTGACGATTTTTTACAGCCGTTTTGTGCTACGGTGATTAAAGGCTTTTGCTATCAGATAAACGAAGATGGTCCGACAATGGTCTATCCATATAAAGATTTTGAACTTTTAATGAGCATCCAGCAACTCTATGAAGAGAAAGAAAAACAGGTAACAGAGCTTCAGTTGGCTCTGGCAGAAATGTATGAAGAAAGGCAGGTGTAATAAATGGCTAAAATTTATGCTGATTTAGTGGAAAAGGGATTAAGAACTATTGAACAGATTCCAATGTCTATTAGGAAAGCTGTTGAGGAAGAACTTAGAAGTAGAGAAACTATTTATAAAGGATAGTAAGCCTTCCCGCCTAAAAGTAGGAATAGAAAAACCCCAGAGGTCGCAACTCCGGGGTTTTCGTCTGTCAGTCATTCATGTGGAAAGACTCACATCTCTTTAGCCTACTGGCATTATAGCATATGCGTATTTGAATTACAAGATACGTATGTGCTGTTTTTTTACCCTAAATCAGAGGGAGGAGGTGAAAAGTTGACACAGTCAGAGGTAGAAACAGCCTTAGAACGATATCGCAACGAGATTGGATCCCTGAAACACCGTATGGATGAGGTGGAGCGGATCGTGGATGCCGTTCACAGCCTGGCCCAGCAGATGGTGGCCCAGACGGTGGAGATTAAGCATCTGGGGCAGGCGGTCGGGGAAGTGAAAAAGGATGTGGCGGAGTTGAAGGAAAAGCCAGGAAGCCGGTGGGAGAGCCTGATCACCGGGCTCATCGGAGCGGCAGCAGGGGCGATTGGAGCGATATTCTTCAGGTAGGAAAGGAGACCATTATGGATTTTGGAATTGCAAGCGTGGCAGGCATTACAATGATCTGCTATCTGGCAGGTATGGGGATGAAAGCATCTGAGAAGGTAAAGAACGAGGTGATCCCCGTAGTCTGCGGATGCGCCGGGGCCGTACTGGGAGTAGCCGGCATGTTTGTGATGCCGGATTTCCCGGCTCAGGATGTGATCAACGCGGCGGCGGTCGGCATTGCTTCCGGCCTGGCGGCCACGGGAATCAACCAGGCAGTAAAACAGCTGGGAAGGAGGTGATCCCACATCTCCCGCAGCTTCGGCGGGTGATCCGGAGCAAGAGCAAATCAAGATAAGAGGCGGCCAATAGGCTGCTTTTTTAATAAAATTTTTTAAGGAGGATTCAAACTATGAGTAGAACACACAAATGTCCAGTACACGGAGAGAACGGATTTGACCAGGAGAAGGCAGGAACCCATATCCCTGAGCCGCTTGCAGACTGCACCTGTGACGTAGGAGCCACAGGCCCTGCAGCAGAGGGTAAGGGAAACACACCAGTAGGACCTGGCCTGGAGGGCTTAGGCAATACGCCGGTAGGTCCTGGCTTAGGCGGCGGCAACACGCCGGCCGGCCCAGGAAAATAGTTCCGACGTCGCAACAGGAGGGAGGCCTTCGGGCCTCCTGGAAAGGAGAATCTATGGTAAAGAGCATGCAGAGAACAGACCTTGGAGATAAGCGTTTCACAGAACTTCAGGAAGAAGTCAGGGAAGCATCGGAAACAGCGCTGCAAGAATTCCATGACATTATCGATCCGGACGCGATGGGGCCAGACGGAAAGGAAGGGATCAGCGATGAAGATTAATAAGTTCCTGACGCCATACAACCTGAATCGTCTGGGTGATGCCAACCGTATCAAGTACATCGTGATCCACTATGTCGGCGCTACCGGCGGAGCAGAGGCCAATTGCCGGTATTATGCCAGCAAGTATATCGGAGCCAGCGCACACTATTATGTGGGATTTGACGGAGAAATCTGGCAGAGTGTGGAGGATGGAGACATTGCCTGGCACTGTGGGGCCAAGTCTTACCGTCATCCGAAATGCCGTAATTCTAACAGCATCGGAATCGAGCTGTGTGTCAGGAATAAAGGAAGCCAGGCAGCAGACAGCCGGGACTGGTACTTCGAAGATGCTACCGTTCAGGCGGCTATTGAACTGACGAGGGAGCTGATGGAGAAATATGGTATTCCGGCAGAACGCGTGATCCGTCACTATGACGTGACGGGGAAGATTTGTCCTAACCCTTATGTGTACAATCATACGCAGCACACCTGGGAGGCGTTTAAGGCTGCCTTGGTAGAACCGAAAGAATATCCTCAAGGTTTCATTCAAGCCTCAGATGGGGTGCGCTGGTGGTATCAGTTTAAAGACGGTTCCTATGCTAGAAACGGCTGGTACTGGCTAACCGAAGTAACTGGTGGTACATCTGGCTGGTATCTGTTCGACACGGAGGGATATATGCTGACTGGCTATCAGACAGATCCGGCGGGAGAGCGGTTCTTCCTCTGCCCAGACTCAGGCGTCCATGAAGGGCAGTGTATGGTGACAGACGGGAGAGGAGTTTTAAAGATTGTGGGGGAGTATGATTTTAAAGAACATAAGTATATGATATGATTAAAAAAGAGGAGAAGATTAAAAAAATTATCTTCTCCTCTTTTTAAGAGGTCGTATAATAAAAAATTTCAATGTAAACAAAAGCGCTATAATGCAAACAGCAACAAAAATATTTATTACCACAATTCCCCAAAATATATTGGATTGATTTGATTGGGTCAATTCAAAAGTAATATTGGAATTAACAGCAATAAAAGCAAATACAGCAACAAATATTCCCATGAGTGTTAATATGTTTGCATATAAATCTTTAATATCATGTTCCATGCGTTCAAATGAATCCGACAATTCACCATGCTTGGAGCTGATTGTCTCCTGAAGTGCCAAGATTTCTTTTTCTCTGGACAGATTTTGACTTTGCAAAGTTTTTATGTAGTTAATTCTGGCTATATCAAGATTTGCATGATCATATAGTTTGCGGATGGAATTTTTTGTATTTTCACACAATCCGGTATCAAGATGATCCTTTATATAGGATATATTTTGGCTTAATATTTCTAAATTACCTTTTGAAGGATCTTGATCAATGCTTGTTATTATTGAGTATATATCTGAATAATAGTGACGAAACTCTCCATTTGAATATATGGTATCCAACAGCTGAATAATTAGTTTGAATTTTTTTTCATCAGATAGAATGGTTTGATCTTTAGCCAGCTGATATAGAGTGACTCTAAAATATTCTCTATGGTCTTTTTCATCCTTGGAATTTAACATTTAACCACACACCCGTATTAAAGATTTTGGAATAGTACAGTGATCTCCGGCTCCGTCTTGAAAAATAAGACTCCAAGCTTTACCTGCAGCGTGAGTCTCATTGACAAGATCCCACGGCTTTAAAGTTCTTTTTTCTTCTATAATGCTGTTCACTCCAGCAGTAAATTCTTCAGGAAAGGAAGTTTCATAAGACTCTAAGATTTTCATCGAGCCATTTCCACAAAAGAAATAGTATACTTCTGGAACAACGGGGCCAAACTGCCATGCTTCTATATCGTCAGAAAAGGCTTCGCTTCCATTTTGCAAAAAATCTTTCTGAATAAAGTATAAGATTTTTTGAACTTGCAAGTTGCTTATAGGGCATTTATCTTGAACACATTTAGTGACCATATATTTTGCCACATCAAGAGCTTTATTTTCCATATACCTCACCTATTTCTAATGTTTTATAGTAAGTATATGCGTTTTTTTCGTAAAAAACAATGGTAATTTTGTATAATCTGTATATTGATTTTTGGTGTGTTTTTTAAAATAGTACTTAAATAAAAATCTAAAAGCTATTCTCATCCATGATAGTATAATCTGTTACTGACTTTTGGCCCGCCATACTGACTCATAATAAACTGTGCAATCTTTGGGTTTGGCTGAGTGATTTTTACTGGGTACTGAAGCCGTTTTTCATATCTCCACATAAGCTACACCTCCCCTTCCCATGGCCACTTTTCTGTCATCCAGGTCCAGCGGTCCATATTTTTGACAGAGTCAACCAGAAGAGGACCATACTGTGTCTGCCAGGCCTCCATCGCTTCCCTGCGAAGTCCGGCAGCATGATGATAGTAATTTAATGCCTCCTGATCCGTCGGATGAGTATCCAGGTAGAGGAGAACGTCATCCATTGCGAAGCTGGCCTGATCAATCTGGCGCATAAGCGCTTCTTTTTCCGCAGGAGCTGCAGAAGAATTTCTGCTTCCATTATTTGTCATTGTTCCAAACATCAGATACACCTCCCTGCTAAGAATGGAAGATCCAGATCCGGGAAAATGGTTCCTCTGGAAAATCCGGCGTCTAAATCATAAGTTTTTCCCCACCGCTGCATAGGAACATAGGCCATGCCCACAGGGTAGTTAGAAAAGTCAACCGGACATCCGGAAACAGGAGGATTTTCGTCTGTATTGTTTCCTGGCTCTGGCCTGAGGACAGGTCCAGGACCAGGTTCCGCTGCTGTCTGGCGTCCGGGAGCGGCCGTCTGGCCCGGATCCGCGGCTGGATTCTGCCACGAAGGGGAGCAGCCTGGATTCGGGCAGCTCCATCCCCATTCTCCATATTGCCCATACAAGGCCTGGCGTTCTACAACAGTCTCCTTCTGATTTTGATACTCCTGACCGGAAACGCTGTCTCTGACTGGCATGACATTAGCGTTCCGCCAGTCCCTGGCAGAGGAATTTCCGATCTGACTGCGTACAGAGCGGGAAGAAAGAGGTTCTTTTTCCTTCACGCCGGAATACTGCTGATCATAGCAATTCATAGTTTCTTTGCCCTTTCCTGATTGGTTTACAATCCTATCATATGTTCGACGGCACGTTCACTGTTCATGGAGCGGATATATTTTTAAAAAGTATTGCCGTGAGACAGATGAAATCATTGCTATAGGTAGGCGATTCCTCCGGCAATTCCGCACAGTGCCAGGACGAGAACAGGATTCAGACGGACTTTTCGTATCAGAATCAGAGCCGCAGCAAAAACAGCCACGGCAGCCCAGTTCAGATTGGCTGCCGTTTCGGCAAGTTTTTTAATGGGATCTGTGCTTTCTGCCAGCTCTGAGCCATTGGATGCAAAGGCAATGACGAAAATAGTCATAGCGGCGGAGAGGATCAGGCCAATGGAAGCAGCCTTCAGGCCCTTCAGAATCTGCTGGCCATAGGCAGACTGCCGGTACCTTTCAAAGCATCTGCATAGAATCAGAGAAATCACAAAGCCGGAGAATACGCATCCCAGCGTAGCGGCGGCAGCTCCTGCCAGGCCGCCTGTCTGCAGGCCTACGAAGGTAGAAGTGTTCACGGCCAGCGGTCCAGGCGTCATCTGGGAAATCGTGATAATATCTGTAAATTCCTGAATGGACAGCCATCCCTTCAAATCGACCGCGTGCTCTTTAATCAGCGGAATAACGGCGTAACCGCCGCCGATGCTGAACAGGCCAATCTGCAGAAATTCCAGCAGCAGTTCAAATATAACAGACATGCTTTTAACATCCTCCCTTTCTATTTATATACCACACTTCACCGACGCAGATACAGCAGCAGGCAAGGAGGATCAGGGCCACATTGAGATTCAGAAAAAAGCTGGCAGCAAAGGCAGCCGGGACCATCGCTGTTAAAAGGCGGCTTTTCTCGTTTTTGATTACCTGAACCATATCGAGAATTAAATCTGCGATCAGGGCCGCTGCTCCGGCTTCCATGCCCTTTAAAACAGCATTTACCAGAACATTTTGCGAGAAAGACTCATACCAGGCGGAAATCACAGACAGGATAATCAGGGCGGGCAGGACAGAGGCGATGCAGCTGACAACAGCGCCGGGCAATCCAGCTGTTTTGTATCCTGCCAGAGACGAGAGATTGACGGCAATCGCACCGGGCGAGGACTGGGAAATAGCGGCCAGCTCCATGACCTCCTCCGTGAGAAAATGCTTTTTCTGGACAAAGTATTTACGGATCATCGGTATCACCACATAGCCTCCTCCAAAGGTAAAGGCGCTGATGAATAAGTTAATGCAGAACAGCCAGGCGAGCTGCCTGAAGGTCGTTTTTTTCATAAGCAGTGCTTCCTTTCACAGTATTGCAGCATGCCTTTTTCAGGCATGACGCGCCGCAGGCACAGGAAAAATGATGGCTTTACGCGCTGACGCTATTATAAAACTTGCCAATACATAAGTAAAATTATATAATTTTATTATTATAATAACTAAAAAAGCATGAATAAAAGACAGAAAAGCAGAGAGAAAGGAGGACGGATGCTATGACGATTCGTCATCTGACCGTTTTTAAGGCCGTGTGCGAGGAGGAGAGCATCACCAGAGCGGCGAAGCGGCTGTTTATGACTCAGCCAGCAGTGTCCCACGTAATTGCAGATTTAGAGGATCGGGCAGGCGCGCCGCTGTTTGACAGGGCGTCCAGGAGACTGCGTTTGAATCAGATGGGGCGCGGCAGCTCTACGAAAAAAGCTGCCGGGTGTTGGAGGCCTATGAGGAGCTGGAAAAAAGCATGGAGAATCTGGAGCAGAGGACGGCTCTGAGGGTGGGATCCAGCATTACAATCGCAAATTTCTGGCTTCCCGGGATAATCTCCAGATTTTCAAAGCATGCCCCGGACGTTCCGGTGGAGGTGGCTGTGGACAGCGCCTGGAGAACGTCTCAGAGGCTGGAAGCGAATGAAATCGATATGGCTTTCATTGAGGGGGCCTCCTATCAGGAGAAGTTTGACAGTATCTCATTTTCATCCTACCAGGTGATTCCCCTCTGCGCGCCGGACTATTTTAAAGAGAGACTTTTTCACCGGGGGGAGAGAGGGGAATCAGGATGGACGCTTCCGTCCAGAGCTCTTTCGGAGGAGTGCCTGCTGCTTCGCGAAAAAGGGAGCGCGATCCGTGACGTTTTCGACGGAGCCATGATCCAGCAGGATTTGAAGCTCTCCGCTTCATGGGTGAGCGTAAATTCGCAGACGCTGCTTCATGCGGCGGAAGCAGGGCTGGGAATTACGTTTCTGCCGGACAGGCTGGCAGAGGAATGGCTGGAAAAAGGCCGCCTGATCACATTTTCTCTGAAGGGAATTTCTCTGAAAAATGAAAATCACCTGGCCCTTTTAAAAGGGAAATATATTTCGGAACCCATGAAGTTGTTCATAAGGCTGGCACAGGATCCGGAGCTGTTCTGACAGAAAAAACTATATTTTTGTTCTTTTGCCGCTTTTCTGGCATATATTATAATGTACAAGCCTGAAACCTGACGTACCAGAACACGGCGGCGTGCCAGGCAGAAAAAAATTCAGATTTTATTTGAGCCCGATGAAAAAAAGGAGGCAGAGCATATGCCAAGAGGAAAAAGAAAAACGAGCAGAGAAAAACTGGAGGAGCTGAGAGAAACGATTGCTTCCCAGGAAGCCCAGCTGAAGGAGCTGAGACAGAGAGAAAAAGAACTGCTGAAACAGCAAAAAGAGGAGGAGCTGCGCCGCCTGGCTCAGATGATGGAAGAACAGCAGGTAAGCGCGGATAAGCTGGCAGAAATTTTGAAGGAAGCCCGCCTCTCCCGCGCAGGAGCCTGAGAGCGCGGGAGATTTTGAAATCAACGCTCAGGGAGCAGAATTTAAAACAGCTTCAGACAGGAGCAGGCCTTCCAGATTCCGTCTTTTTCAATGGAATCTGTGACAAAATCCGCACAGGCTTTCAGCTCCTCGATTGCATTCCCCATGGCGACGCCGGTTCCGGCTGCCTGGATGATTTCTATGTCATTCATGCTGTCCCCAAAGGCCACGGTATCCTTTAAAGAGGGATCCTCCCCGAAATACCCGGCTAAAAGCCGCAGTCCATCCGCCTTGGAATGGCCCTTTTCGATGACGTCTGCGCCGTGCTTCCCTGCAAACAGAGGGAGACGCAGAGTTGGAAAATCCCGTTCGATCTGAGCGGCCTGTTTCTCGTTTCCGACAAATGCCAGAGTTCGTATCTTCATATTCAAAAGCTGTCCGGGATCGCGAAAGCGTCTGCCGGAAATACCCCAGTGAAGCCGATCGCTTTCCTCCACCACTTCAGGATGGATATAGAAATCATCATCTTTGACTGTTACGCCTATGGCAAAGCCCTGAGCGTCACAGTAGGCCAGCAGTTCCTTTAAAAGCGCCGGATCAAAGGTGTGCTCATAGAGCAGAGTACCGCCAGCCGTTACCTTGGTTCCGTTCATGTGTACGATTCCATCCGGCTTCAGAATGTCCCGGTACCTGCAGCTGTAATAATTATCCATGTCCCTTCCGGTGGCCAGGACAATCTTGTGGCGTTTACGCAGCAGCTCCACGGCCTTCAGGGCGCTGGGCGTAATCTGTCCGGTTTTGTGATCCAAGAGAGTCATATCTAAATCAAAGCTGATCATGGGCGTCCTCCTTATACTGTTCGTTTTAACCGTATCAGCCGCGCAGCCTTCTCAATGCGCGGTGAAAAAATCTGTTTCTGCAATTATAACGGATCTTTCAGGATTTTCCTATAGAAATAAAAGAAAAAATAAAAGCATCTATATTCATGAAAAAATATTTTTTTCAAAAAATAAAAATAGGGCTTCCATTTTTTGCAATTTGTGCTATAATAATGAGCACCGGGGTATGGCGTAGCTTGGTAGCGCGCTCGGCTGGGGGCCGAGAGGTCGCAGGTTCAAATCCTGTTGCCCCGATTTCAGAGGACAGAGAATTGTGTTGCAGCATGATTCCCTGTCTTTTTGTTTTAAGAGATTCAATCAAACCATGGATTGCAGAAGGAGAATTTATATGACAGAGGAAAGAGTAGAAGAACTGGCAGAGAAGGCTGTAGCGCTTCACCGCAGCGGCTATAACTGCGCTCAGGCTGTAGCCTGCGCTTTAAGCGGAGAGGTTGGAGTGGACGAGGATCTGTGCTTTCGCCTGATGGAGGGCTTTGGTCTTGGAATGGGGCAGATGCATGAAACCTGCGGGGCCGTTTCAGGTGCTGTGGCGGCTCTTGGTTTTCGAAACAGCCAGGGCAGGGAAAATCCTACGACGAAAGCGTCTACCTATAGCATAGTCAGACAGGTGGGAGAGCAGTTCCTCGAGAAAAACGGCTCAACCAGCTGCATGGAGCTGAAGGGGCTGACAGGAAAGGGCGTCCTGAGAACCTGCCCGGGCTGCGTAGAGGATGCGGTCAGAATCGCCTGCGGACTGCTGGAGGAATAGAGGGAGCAAGCCGCTCCCTATTTTTTTAAAATTCTTCGCAGCAGGCTCAGAAGAAGGCCCAGAACGCAGGTTTTAAACAGAGGCTTTGACAGCGGAACCATAATCTCCAGGAACCGGCTGGGTCCGGGCAGAAGGGGCTGTCCTGCCAGAGCTTCCATGACTGCAGGCGCGCTCCAGAAGGCCAGAGCCAGAAGAAGAAAGGCCGTTATGCCCCGCCCCATATCTGCGCTGATTACCCGGTCGCCGCTTGCAAAATGGCGTTTTGTCAGGATCCAGAGCGACGACAGAGCCGTAAAGGCCAGATAGGATCCGGAGAGGGCCAGATAGCAGGCCAGGCTGTAGTTTCTCTCTGTTAAGACCATCCGCACCGAACCCAGACCGTCTCTTCCGTTTATAAGAGGAAGCAGAGGAGTCCATACCGCTTTCACCATCAGAAGACAGCAGGCCAGCTGGGAAAATCTGGCGATCAGAACAGAAAGGCCAGAGGGAAGCTTTATTTTAGGAAGAGAGGGGAGAGAAATGGAGAGCGATTTCTTTTTTCTCTTTTTCTTCTTTTTTTTCTGTTTTGCAGAAACAGGCTTATCTATCTCGTCTCTGTCATCTTCTGCGAAAGCAGAGCGCTCGTCCTCCAACGGCTCTGGGGAGGAAGGCCGCCTCCGGCTTCGTCCGCGTCCGGAGGAGTATACCCGCTCTGATGCAGGGCGGATCTCATGAGGCGCAGTGCGCTCCATGCCGTTTCCGGCCGCTGTTTTTGCTTGTTTCTTATCTTTATCGTCTTTTGAGTCAATCATTCCTATTCTCCTGTACTTCGCAGCTTTATGCCGCCAATCTTTTATTTCCTTTCCACTCTACCACAAAAATGTGAAAATTCAGAGTCCTTTCCCTTATTTTTTTCTTACGCCGTCTCAGATAATTTTCTGTAAATTCAGGGAAAATACCTGAAAAAGAAGAAAGTAGGATATTCCCAAAATAATCAAGAGGTGCTATAATTAATTGTCAATGAATGAAATGAAAAAATGAAAAAGACGTAAGGGGACTGCATCATGGAACATTTGATTGTACCAGAAAACTATGAACCGGCCATCGGACTCAGGGAAACCCAGGTGGCGATTAAAATTATTAAGGATTTTTTCCAGAGGGAGCTGGCCAAACAGCTGAATCTGACGCGAGTTTCTGCGCCCCTGTTTGTGCTTCCGGAATCAGGTCTGAACGATAACCTGAACGGAGTGGAACGCCCGGTTTCTTTTGGGATTAAAGAACAGAAGGACCGGCCGGCGGAGATTGTTCATTCACTGGCAAAGTGGAAGAGAATGGCTCTGAAGCAGTATGGCTTTCAGCCAGGCGAAGGCCTTTACACAGACATGAGCGCGATCCGCAGAGACGAGGACACGGATAACATCCATTCCCTCTATGTGGATCAGTGGGACTGGGAGAAGATTATCACAAGGGAAGAACGCACCAGAGAGACACTGGAGCTGATTGTAAAGGCCGTATATAAGGCTCTCAAGGTAACGGAGGACTATATGGCCTATGAGTATGAATACATAGGCAGATATCTGCCGGATCACATCGAGTTCGTGACTACTCAGCAGTTAGAAGACATGTATCCGGACTGTACGCCCAAGGAACGGGAGTACAAGATTGCGAAGCTTCACAAGGCTGTGTTCATTGAGCAGATTGGAGATAAGCTGAAATCAGGAGAAAAGCACGACGGCCGCGCTCCGGACTACGATGACTGGAAATTAAACGGCGACATTATCGTGTACTATCCGGTACTTGACATTGCGCTGGAGCTGTCTTCCATGGGTATCCGTGTGGATGAGGCAGTTTTAAGAGAACAGTTACAGAAAGCAGGCTGTGAGGAGCGGGCAGAGCTGGCGTTCCAGAAGGAACTTCTGGAGGGAAAACTGCCGTGCACAGTAGGCGGCGGTATCGGCCAGTCACGAATCTGTATGTTTTATTTGAGAAAAGCTCATATTGGAGAGGTTCAGTCCTCTATCTGGCCGGACGGCATCCGGGCAGAGGCAGAAAAGCATAATATTTTCCTGCTGTAAGGGATAAAGGAGGTTTTTAAGATGGATACAGTGAACGAGAGAATTCAGGCGCTCCGCGCGATGATGAAGGAAAGGGGAATCGACGCTTATCTGGTTCCCACCTCAGACTTTCATGAGTCAGAGTATGTGGGAAGCCATTTTGAGTGTAGAAAGTTTATTACAGGTTTTACAGGATCCGCCGGAACTGCGGTGATTACCCTGAAGGAAGCGGGACTCTGGACAGACGGCCGCTATTTTGTGCAGGCCGGAAAGCAGCTGCAGGGCAGCGAGGTAAAGCTGTTCAAGATGGGACAGGAGGGAGTTCCCACAATAGAAGAGTACCTGGCAGAGAATATGCCGGAGAACGGCGTGCTGGGCTTTGACGGCCGCGTGGTGAACGAGGAATTTGGCGAGGAGCTTTTGGCCCGTCTCCAGAAGAAGAATGTGACTGCTGCCAGCGGAGAGGATCTGATTGGCGCTCTCTGGACGGAGCGTCCCAGCCTTCCGGCAGAAAAGGTGTGGGTTCTGGACGTTAAATATGCGGGAAAATCAGCAAAAGACAAGATTGCCGATCTGCGAGAGGCCATGAAGAAAAACAGGGCGACGGTCCACATTTTAACGACGCTGGACGACATTGTATGGCTGCTGAATATCCGCGGAAACGACGTGCCCTGCAATCCGGTGGTGCTTTCCTACGCAGTGGTGACGGAGGACAAATTCTTCCTCTTTATTAATGATAAGACTCTGGACAGCCAGACAAAGGCTTACCTGGAGGGGCTGGGCGTAAAGATAAAGCCTTACGACGACATCTATGTGCTTGCCAAAACCTTCCGCAACGAGAGAATCCTGCTGGAGAAGAGCCGCGTCAATTTCGCTGTCTGCCAGAGTCTGGACGAGAGCAATGAAATTGTAAATCAGATGAATCCTACCGCCTCCGCCAAGGCAGTGAAGAATCCTGTGGAGATGGAGAATATGAGAAAGGCCCACATCAAGGACGCTGTGGCCATGATCCGTCATCTGCGCTGGATGAAGGAGAATATCGGTACGCTGGATATGGACGAGATGTCTGTCCAGAGACATCTGGATCAGCTGAGATTCGACACAGAGGGAAATCTGGGACTGAGCTTTGGAACGATCTCTGCCTATGGGGAGAACGCGGCTCTCTGCCATTATTCCGCCACTCCGGAAACCAATAAGAAGCTGGAGCCAAGGGGACTTTACCTGGTAGATTCCGGCGGACAGTATTACGAGGGAACGACTGACATTACCAGAACCATCGCCCTGGGGCCGGTGACAGAGGAGGAGAAGAAATGCTTCACTCTGGTGGCCGCCTGCATGCTGAGGCTTCTGAACGTGAGATTCCCTTACGGCTGCCACGGCTACAATTTTGACTTTGCCGCCAGAGAACTGCTCTGGAGAGAGGGGCTTGATTTCAATCACGGAACAGGCCATGGAGTGGGATATCTGTTAAACGTCCACGAGCGTCCAAACGGCGTCCGCTGGAGAGTCGTTCCGGAGCGCCAGGACAACGCAGTGTTTGAGGAGGGCATGGTGACCTCTGACGAGCCGGGCCTGTACTTTGAAGGAAAGTTCGGAGTCAGAACAGAAAATCTCATGCTCTGCGTGAAGGACGTAAAAAATGAGTACGGCCAGTTTATGAAATTTGAAAATCTGACCTGGGTTCCTATTGACAGAGATGCCATTGATACCAGATGGCTGGAGAAGAGGGATCTGGAGCTTTTAAATGAGTACCACAGACAGGTATACGAGGTAATGGCTCCCCATCTCTCCGAGGAGGACAGAAGCTGGCTGGAGAAGGCGACGGCTCCTATCGCATAAGTGGAAGTGGAAAAACAATAGAGTCCAGGATCCGGGAACCGTTTTTTCAGAAACCATGTCATATACACAAAAATCGGTTTATATCATATAGTAATTCAGAAGGCAGATGTCAGAAAGGCAGATGTGATGAGACAGTATAGACCAGATTTGCAGGTGTGCGAGACTGCCGCCGAAAGCCGGGGATATCTTCAGGTAGACGTAGTGAACGAGGAAAATAATTTTCCAGTGACAGACGCTGTGGTGACGGTGCAGGAGCCGGGAGAGGGCGGCAGAATTCTGGAGGAGCTTCCTACCGATCAGTCGGGACAGACGGAGCAGCTGGAATTAGCCGCCCCTGATATGGCTCTCAGCCTGGAAAGCCAGAATACCATCCGGCCCTACAGCGTATACAATCTGAAGATTTCAGCGCCGGGATATGAGGACGCGGAAATCACAGGAACCGAGATTCTGCCGGGAGTGACGGCGATTCAGCCGGTGCGCCTGCGGCCGGTGAAGGTTTCTGCATCAGAGACAGAGACGGTCCGGATTCCGGGGCATACGCTTTATGAGACGTATCCGCCCAAGATTGCGGAGACAGAGGTGAAGCCGGTGCGGGAGAGCGGGGAGATTGTGCTGAGCCGTGTGGTCGTTCCCCAGACGGTGGTAGTCCACGACGGAGTTCCCACCGACAGAAGCGCAAAAGACTACTATGTGCCTTACAGGGACTACATAAAGAACGTGGCCAGCAGCGAGATCTACGCTACCTGGCCACAGTCTTCCATTGTAGCCAATGTGCTGGCCATTATGTCCTTTACCCTGAACCGCGTTTACACAGAGTGGTACAGGAATCAGGGGTATGATTTTACGATCACCTCCTCCACAGCCTTTGATCACAAGTGGATTTACGGAAGAGATATTTTCGATACGATTTCTGTGGTGGTGGACGACATTTTTGACAGCTATCTGTCCCGGCCGGACGTAAAGCAGCCGATTCTCACCCAGTACTGCGACGGAAAAAAGGTCAGCTGCCCTGGCTGGATGACACAGTGGGGATCCTGCGCTCTGGGGGAACAGGGCTACAGCCCCATGGAAATTCTCCGTAATTTCTATGGAAGCGATTTGTATATCAATACAGCGGAGCAGATTTCAGGAATTCCGGCCTCCTATCCTGGAACGGAACTGTCCACAGGCTCCAGAGGGGATAAGGTCCGCCAGCTTCAGGAACAGCTGGACGCCATAGCCACTGTCTATACGGCTGTTCCGAGCCTGACGCCGGACGGGATTTACGGACCGGCTACCGAGCGGTCGGTGAAGGCGTTTCAGTCTATTTTTGGCCTGCCTCAGACAGGAACCGTAGATTTTGCCACCTGGTATAAGATTTCCCACATCTATGTGGCGATTACCAGAATTGCCGAGCTGAACGGATAATCAGAAATAGACACAGACAGATAAATCCTTACAATACGAAAAGGGGAGAAGGTATGAATGCCATGGCAAAAAAGCGGAATGCGGGAAAGAAGGGAAAACAGGGAAATGGCATAACAGAGGGAGTCATCTGGAAGCAGCTCCTCATTTTTTTCTTTCCTATTTTATTTGGTACGTTTTTTCAGCAGCTTTACAACACAGTAGACGCAGTGATTGTAGGCCGGTTTGTGGGAAAAGAAGCGCTGGCGGCGGTAGGAGGAAGCACGGGAACGCTGATTAATCTTTTAGTCGGCTTCTTTGTGGGCCTCTCCTCCGGCGCGACGGTTATTATCTCCCAGTTTTACGGGGGAGGAAGAGAAAAGAGAGTCAGCGAGGCTGTTCACACGGCGATCGCCTTCTCTCTGGCCTGCGGAGTAGGACTTATGGTCATTGGAATCGCCGCCTCCCCCATAGCCCTGCGGGCCATGGGAACGCCGGATGATATTATGCAGTATTCCCTGTCCTACATCAGAATTTATTTTCTGGGAATTATTCCAAACCTGGTTTACAACATGGGAGCCGGTATTTTAAGGGCAATCGGAGATTCCAAGCGGCCTCTATACTACCTGATGGCCAGCTGCTTTACCAATATTGTGCTGGATCTGGTGCTGGTTGTCTGGCTTCGGCTGGATGTGCGGGGAGCGGCGATTGCGACGATTGTGTCCCAGCTTGTCAGCGCAGTTTTGGTTGTGCTCCAGCTTCTTCGCACAAAGGATTCCTACAGGCTGGTGATTCGAAAGATCCGTCTGAATCTGTTCATGGTAATGCGTATTGTGCGGATTGGCCTGCCGGCTGGCCTCCAGTCCGTGATGTACTCTGCCTCCAACATCATTATCCAGAGCAGCGTAAACTCTCTGGGAACAGACACAGTGGCAGCGTGGACGGCTTACAGTAAAATCGACAGCGTTTACTGGATGATTATCAGTGCTCTGGGTATTTCCATCACTACGTTTGTAGGGCAGAATTACGGCGCGGGAAAACTGGACCGGGTAAAGCGGGGAATTTATGTGTGTCTGGGACTCAGCTTCCTCATTACGGCTATTTTAAGTGTAACCCTGTACCTGGGAGGCGGCTATATTTATCTCATGTTTACGGCAGATGCGGCGGTAATAGCCAAGGGAATGGAAATTCTTCATTTCCTGGTTCCGGCCTTCGCCACCTATGTGTGTATCGAGGTTCTTTCCGGCGCGCTGAGAGGCACAGGGGACTGCTGGATTCCCATGATTATGACGGCAGTAGGAGTGTGCGCCCTGAGAGTCCTCTGGATCCTTGTGGCGGTTCCGCTGAAGCCGGACATCCTTACTGTGGTGTTCAGCTATCCGCTTACCTGGAGTATTACAAGTATTTTATTCCTGGTGTATTTCTACTGCTTCAGTTCTCTGAAGAAATTCAATGTTCCTCTTCCGAGGCTGCGGCGCAGAAGAAAACATGCTGGAACAGTATAAAAAGAAAGGAACGGTGTGTATGGAGTACAATTCTATGAACCAGTGGGGAGAAATCCAGGCCAGCCAAAGAGAGAGCCTGTCAGCGTATACGGCGAAGACGTTTCTCTGGATGTTTGCCGGCCTTCTCGTTACCTTTGCCATGACCTATGCCAGCTATGCCACAGGCCTTGTGCTTTTAGTATTTTCAAACAGCTATGGAATCCTGATGCTGACAGGAGCAGAGCTTTTGGTAGTGATTTTTATGTCAGCCAGAGTCCACAAGATTTCTGTGGGAACAGCCAGAGCCATGTTTCTGCTGTATTCAGCTTTAAACGGGGTGGTATTTTCCGCTTACTTCCTGATAATAGGTTCCGGCATGCTGATGTTTATTTTTGGGGCTACGGCAGTCTTTTTCGGACTGATGGCCGGAGTATCCTACATTGCCAGGGTTGATCTGTCAGGAATCCGCCCCCTCTTAATAGGCGGACTGATTTTCCTCGTGGTATTCCAGTTTCTGGCCATGTTTTTAAACCTGACTTCCATGGAAACGATCATGTGCTATGTGGGAATCCTGATCTTTCTGGGGCTGACTGCCTACGATGTGGGCATGATCCGCAGAAATTATCAGATGTTTTCCGGAAATGAGGAATTATTAGCCAAGGCGTCTATCTTCTCAGCGCTGGAGCTGTACCTGGACTTTATCAATATATTCCTGTATCTTTTAAGACTGTTTGCAAGGAACAGAGATTAAGGATAAAAATGGGATCCCTGCCTTCGCTTTTTTGGCGGATGCAGAGATCCCATTTTCATTTCATAGGAAAAAGCGTCCTATTAAATTTCTGTTTAAATTTCTGTTTTCATGAATTGCTTGTCAAATTCTGGGTTAAAATAATAATAATTTTTCCTGTCCAGAGAATCCTTCAGCTGTTCCAGCGCTTCACCAAACCGCTGGAAATGGACAATCTCCCTGGCGCGGAGAAACCGGAGAGGAGCTT